>UMEH01022739.1_pt1 | contig 39106 bp, 55 predicted proteins | sample 1964681 | NCBI WGS metagenome assembly UMEH01 (sample SAMEA4836013, study PRJEB28245) | human gut metagenome | biome: gut microbiome; material: fecal sample | place: Denmark | collected 2008
GCTCTCGCAAGAAGGGGAAGTCAAAAAGTAGCGGCAAGTCCAATCGCAAAGACGGGCTGTAAGAAAAGTCCCCAAAAAGAGTAAAGGAGATTTTTATTCATGAAGCACAAATTTGCGGGTCTCCTGATGGCCGGAGTAATGATGTGCTCAATGGCCGTCAGCACCTCGGCGGCGGAAGTAACTGATGTAACTCAGTCTCCTGCGCCAACGGCTACCCCTGCTACAAACAGTACGGATACAAACGTCCTTACGGCCCAACCCGAGGCACCCTCTTATCCGGTGGATGTCCAGTATCCGACCGAAGAGGGGGGGCTTATCCGAAAGACCTTTGTGGTCTCCAGTCAGGAGGATATAGACCTTCTCGAACGCGGCGATATTGAGTACCAGGGAAAGGTCTATCACTTTCAAGACATAACCGTAGAAGAAATCGAAACTCATGATGAGAAGAATTACATCGAGACGCTTACAGGGGAGTCAGATACAAAAGATACTGACAAAATTCTGGCTACGCTTGAACTCAAGCGAGAGGTGACAACCGATGATGGTTACACCGGCGTGTTGGACTTGGATGCCTCATCACTAACAACTGATGTAACTTCCTACGGCTATACCTCGAAGACGAAAACGGTCACAAAGTCTTACACGGGTCTTTCAGATGCAGACCTTACCTTTATCCCCAAGACTGTCACAGAAAATGGCGTGACATGTTCTCTGGTCGATGTGAACTGGGTCGAGACAAGTCCCTATAACCCCTATGACCCGGATTATGGCAATCGCTTCAATGCAACCGCAAAATATTCCGGCAACTATTCCTCCCGCTATGCCAAGGGTTACGCATATGAAGTGAAGTACTACGGCACTGTTGAGAAAGATGAAATTGAGGGCTATTCCTGCACGCTGCTGTTTGCCCCCGAATTTGAGGACAGTCACTGGTACGATGTATTTGTTGGTGAGAATGCCAACCCCGTTGCTGTGTTCGGAGCTATCGCAGTTCTCTGTCTCCTGCTTGCCTGTGCGGCTTTTACCATTGCCTCACTGATTAAGCGCCGGAGAGGGCAAGAAGTTACGACTACGGAGGAGGTCATCGTTGATGGCGAGACTAATACGTCTGGCACATCAACGGGACAAGAATAAATCCAGAGGAAGAAAGGAAAAGCTATGAAACATTTCAACCGCATCACTGCTTTCATGCTTTCCGCCACACTGGCCGCATCTTTGACGCTTGTTCCAGCCAGTGCTATGAGTTATTCGGTGGAGGGAGCGGACGAAGGCTTCTTCGGTCCAATCACTTCTATTGACTCAGAACTTCAACCGGCGGATAGTGCATCTGACTACAGCAAGAATGCCGCTTATGCCCCCCCAGGCTTCGGCACCCCTGAGTCCTATATCCCGAACCGTGCTGAACAACTCATCAATTTGAAAGGTACGGACGGCAATATGGATGGTGTGACGATTGTTGGCCCCGGAAGCATTGACCAGAATGCCATCAATGGCAGTATTACCATTGTCAACGGGTTCCCTTCTGTTGACGGCGGAGTAACTTCTGGGTCCACGAGTACCAGCACCTCGGGCACCACAACCGGAGGGGCCATTGGTTTTACCCCTGTGACGGACAGTTCCTATTTTTCCAATGGGAAACTTGGGACTATCACGATTCCGGCTATCGGCGTAAACTTCGGTGTCTACGAGGGCACGACCAGTGCTGATATGCGCTATGGTGCCGGTCACTTCAATGGAACCTCCATTTGGGATGGCAATGTATGCTTGGCCGCGCATAATCGCGGGGTGTCCAATAACTTTGGCAAGATTCACACCCTATCTGCCGGTGATATCATTACCCTGAAAACAGTGTATGGAACCCGTACCTACAGTGTAAGCAGCGTTCAAAAAGTTCATGAGACTGACACGAGCTGTCTGCAGGACAGTGCGAATAACATGATTACGCTGGTCACTTGTGTGGCTAATGAGCGTGAATATCGCTACGTCGTTCAGGGCTACCAAGTCGGCTGAGGGATATAATAGCCCACAACTTGCCCCCGGTCATTGACCGGGGGCATTTTCAGAATACAATTTGTCAAAGCCTATTTGGCAGAGGAGGTGACGATATATGGGCCAACCAGAATCTGAACAGAGGACCGTGGACAGCACCGTTAGATTTTCCGCACACCGTCTTCTTATGGCACAGATAGCTCAGGATGAGGCTAAATCGAAAACTCGGTCACGGCGGGCTCAAGATGGTCAAAGCGTTATTTCAGCCAATCGGTTATTGCTTTCGGGACAAGCGGGTAAACAAAAGGCGGAAAATCAAAAAAGCAAAGACAAGGTGGCCATAGTAACGAGACGGGAAGAAACTGCTTCCCCAGCAGGCGATGCTGTTGTTAGCACGGATACTGTGCAGCCTGCTGCCTCAACATCCCAAGCGCTACAGCATGTCGAGGCCCCCGCAATTCTGGAAGAAGCAAAAAAGACTGGGGAAGAAATCGAAGAAAGCCCGGATGTCCTTGATGCTAAGGCACGCGAAGAATTTGAGAAGGCGGCCGCAGAAACTGAAAAGGAAGACCAGAAATATATTGTCGATAAAAGAACGTTGATTTGCCACTTTACATGGTGTGACCGGGCCAGCGAGATACCGGAAGAATTTCAACTTAAGGTTGCTCACATACCATTTCAGGGAAGAATAGCATTATGCACCAACTGTTTCCGTGATAAGACCAGAGAACAGCAACTTAAAACCTACCTGAAAACCTGTAAGCCAGGGTCGAAAAACGATATTGTCTCAAAGGCAATCGTGGCCTACTGCGAAAAACTTGGTATCCATGCAGAAGCCAAGGCGGGTGTGGCTTATATCACAACGGTAGCGGGAGAGTGGTATTTTACCTACAATGACCGGCCAATCATCCTTCATCATAAGAATGCTGAGAAGCGATATGATGCCCATGGGAAAGAAAAGAAAAATCAATACCACATCCAGGAACAAAAATTTTACTCCCCAGCTCATGCTTTGGCGTACATTGCCATCCACGACCGGCCAGAGCGAGCTCTGGCAATCGCGGTGGAACAACTCGGCTACATGAATCGTTCAAATGGGTAGAAAAATGAATTTAGGGTGTTGACATCTGCGATAACGTAGTGTATAATAACACCATCAAGAAAAAAGCACCGGAGATGTGCTTAGAAAGGATAACTCACAATGGCTACTGTCCGTTCGCTGAAAAATAGTATCTATTTTATTGAGTGGAGCTATAATGAATCTAGCCCCATCATTTGTGATGCTCTTTTTCGGTACAGGACGGATTGCCAGAGAAAGGCCGTAAATACTGGTTTTCTTGCCAGTTAATTGTGTGAAACGGCATTTCAGATAGATAGGCTTTTCAAAACGACCGGGTAAGGCATCACGCCAAGCTCGGTCGTTTTTTGTATCTCATGTCAAAGTAAAAATAGAAGTCAAGGTCCACAGGAGACAGTTCAGGTGGGCTTAGATAACTATACTATTTGTAATCTAAATGAAGAGGTGAGCCCAATGGTAAGGCAGCAGATTGCTAATCTGTCTGACCCCTGTAAATGGGGTTTGAGGGTTCAAGTCCCTCCCTCTTCGCCACATGGCAGGGTGCGGTAATGGTAGCCACTCGGTCCCGAAAACCGACGGCCTGAGATATGGTCTGTGGGTTCGAGTCCCACCCCTGTCGCCATAAGAGCATCCGTAACGTGCTCCCGGGTATCCCGGCTCCCTGTGCGGTCGGCAGTGATGAAATAGTGTGAAAATAGTTCTGCCGGGCAATCTGCAGCGGTGCGATAATTGGCAGTCGGCCCGCCTGGAAAGCGGGTGGCCGGAGCGTCACTTCGGCTTGGAGGTTCGAATCCTCTCTGCTGCGCCATGGAGGCCAACAGAATATAGTGGTGGAAACCCACCGGGGCGGGGAATACCCCGTGCCGCCAGGACAGTAAAAGCCGGTTGTCCGCCTCCACATATATGTTCTCGTAGCTCAGTTGGTAGAGCGTTCGACTGATAATCGAGAGGCCGCAGGTTCGACCCCTGCCGGGAACACCAATCTGGGATGGTAGCTTAAGCGGTCTGAGCGCTGGCCTGAAAAGCCAGAGGATGAAGGTTCGACACCTTCCCATCCCACCATATGGGTCGGTATCCAAATTGGTGAAGGAAGCGGTCTGTAAAATCGTGACGTAAGAAACACTGCTGGTTCAAGTCCAGCCCGGCCCACCAATATGCTCCCATCTGACTAACTGGACTAGGTGGCCACCCTCTCAAGGTGGAGATGCGGGTTCGAGCCCCGCTGGGAGTACCATACGGGTCTTTAGCTCAGTTGGTTAGAGCGTGCGACTGTTAATCGCAAGGTCGTGGGTTCAAGTCCCACAGGGCCCTCCATCTGCTCCCATGGACAAGTGGTTAAGTCCCCGGCCTTTCACGTCGGTGTCGCGGGTTCGAGTCCCGCTGGGAGTACCATATTGGCCTGTAGCTCAGTTGGCAGAGCGCCTGCCCGTTAAGCAGGATGTCGCCGGTTCGAACCCGGCCGGGCCAGCCATATAGGGGTATAGCTCAACTGGCAGAGCAGCGGTCTCCAAAACCGAAGGCTTTGGGTTCGAGTCCCTCTACCCCTGCCACAGTTCCGTATCACAATGGTCTGGGTGCATCACTCTTTGATGATGGCGGCTTGCAACGCAGCGGAACACCTATATGCGCCCATAGCTCAGTTGGTAGAGCACCCGGCTTTTAACCGGGATGTCCGGGGTTCGAACCCCCGTGGACGCACCAAAAACACGCAGCAGGAAAGCAATGATTTCGAATTGCTTTCCTGCTGTTTTTGATATGATGGGCAGCACGTGCAATAATTGATTAAAATAGTGCAAAATGGTATAATATATTATAGAGAGTGGGTGAAAACCCCGATAGGAAGGAGTGAGCCTTATCAATACCGATAGGTTTAGAAAGACATATGTCTTAGACACATCAGTCCTGCTCAATTCTCCATATGCCATCAATGCTTTCGATGAGCATGAGGTCGTTATTCCCATGTGCGTTCTTCAGGAACTTCGTGCAAAGGCCAATGGCGGGAGCGGTGAAGCCAGGGCAAACGCTGCGGAAGTATTCCGTATCTTAGATGTTCTCACGCATAATAACGGAGGGTCTCTGAAGAGCGGAGTACATCTGAATAATGGTGGGATTGTCCGTATCGGGGAGAGCCAGCCCGGTGTATCCATCTTTGACGAGGCGCGAAGCTGCTCGGGAACCATTGTCTCCAGGGAACCCGCTGTCCGTGTCGTAGCCAACTGCATGGAGATACCGGCAGAGGACTATAAGGCGGAAATCGTCGTGCGCAATGGTGGATATGCTGGCCGGTGCCGCATCTACGTGACGCACGATGAGATGACGGAGTTCGCGGATACCGGAGTGCTGCGGCGGCCTGCAGGGTGGTATGCTACTACCATGGATGGAACGCCCCTGTCTGAGAAGTACGCTCTGACTGCCAATGAGTTTGTAGTCCTGATGGACAGCGCACATCCTGATGGGGCGACCATGCTGGGGCGGTGGAGCGAGGAGAAGAAGGGCATTGTTCCTCTCCAGTATTACTCCAAGGACCGGCAGGTGTATGGGGTGCAGACGAGAAACGTCGGGCAAGTATTTGCCTTTGAGGCGCTTCTGGCCCCTGTGGAGGTGGCCCCGCTGGTAATTCTGAAAGGCCCTGCTGGAACCGCAAAGACCTTCCTGAGCATGGCCGCCGCATTGGAGCAGGCATACAACAATGACATCTACCGCCGGGTTCTGGCAACGCGCTCGAATACCTAGATGGATAAGACGCTGGGCTACCTGAAGGGCGATGAAGTTCAGAAGCTGTCGCCGCTCCTCCGGCCCATCTTTGACAACATCGAAAACCTCCATAAAATAGAAAAACGGAAGGGTAAGAAAGATGGGGTGCCATATGAGGACCCGGCCAAGGAATTGGTTCAATCTGGTGTCGTCTCCATCCAGTCCATGGGTTATATGCGAGGGCGCTCTATTACGGATACATACATTATCATTGACGAAGCACAGAATATGAGTCTGACACAGGTGCTGAGTATGATAACCCGGGCGGGGGAGGGGGCTAAAATTGTTCTGCTGGGCGACCCAGACCAAATCGACAATCCGTTTTTGGACCGGCAGAATAACGGTCTCGTTTTTGCATCTGAGAAGATGAAGGGGAGTCCCCTCTGCTGGCAATTATCCTTCACAGAAGAGGAATGCACCCGGAGTCCGTTGGCCAAGGATGCTATCCAACGGCTGACACCAAAGGGAACGCCAATCGTCACGAAAGATATCTGAATTCCAAAGGCGGGGCAAATTGCCCCGCCTTTCTTCGTGTCATTAAGCATTTAAACACTTAGGTGCTTAGAAAACATTTCACTGATTTTGCAAATTTGACACCCATTTTTTTAAATGGTACACTAATAACAAAGATTGAGGAAGTATTTACAGTATCATCCCGCAAAGCGGCTGATGGTGCTGTTTTTGTTTGCGAATGATTTCACAGAACAGCTCTGTCCAAGCACACATCGACCGCATAGCCGGAATGTGGCGTTTGTATGGTTCTTTCTGTGTTTAATATATTAGCACGCGCTGAATCCTCACGGATGACAGTGAAAAATGGTCTTGGCCAATCCAGTTGGTGATGAACTCAAAGAGCGAGTCCTCTGGACACCAATACCGGCGTGCTCCCATGATTCCACCACTCAGCTTTGCTGAGTGGTGTTAATTATACACAGAAATAGTCTTACAAATTGATGGAGGTATCGCACGATGTTAAGTTTCATTTTTTCCGTTATTTTCTTTCTTATCCAAATTGGCGTCGTCCTGTCGGTCATTGGGATGCTTGCCTATGACGCAAGAGTCGCCTATGGAAAAGAATCTTTCCAGGATATCTGGGAAGAACTTGGGCATGAAAAAGGCGCAGTGAGCTTTATCTTTTTCTTCCTGCCCACGGCTGGATTCTTCGTCTTCTTCAGCGCCTGCGATGTGCTCAAGCCTATTGTGGTAGCAGTCTACAAGGCTGTTTTGGCACAGGTGAAGGCACATAAAGGCAAGAAGCAGGACAAATCCAAGTAAAGAAAGACCCGCCCCTTGTGCAGAAGGGGTGGGTCTTTCTTTTTTTAAAAATTGCTTAAAATAATGTAATATGGTATAATATTGCGGAAAGGCGGAGGTTTGGATGGATGCACGGGTTCAACAGATGCTTTTTGAATTGAAAGGAAAAGACGTAAGCTCATATGAACATTCCGTTCGAGTCGCAGAACTGGTACAAAAGTACAGCATGGCAACAAACCTGGATGCTGAGATTGCCCAAAGACTTGTTTTATGCGCTAAGCTCCATGACCTTGGCAAACTAATTTTGCCAAGACGAATTCTCAAAAAAGCGGGTTCGCTAACTGACAGTGAGTGGGCAGCAGTCAAAGAGCATCCTCGTTTTGGCTGTGAACTAATTCGGCAGACGTTTGGGCGAGAACTCTTACGGGAGTCACATATCGTTATGACACATCATGAACGAATGGACGGACATGGTTATCCAACCGGGCTGAATGATAAAGAGATTCCAATAGAAGCCCGCATTATTGCTGTAGCCGATGCTGTTGATGTCATGATGCACGGCAGAAAGTATCGGAAACCAATATCTGCTGATGAGTGTAAATGCGAAGTGCTTAAGTGCTCAGGCACCCAGTTTGACCCTGAAGTTGCTGCTGTATTCGTCCACGATATTCTCTAAAAATCTGAAAGGAAATTCTTATGTTCAAAAACAAATCATTTTTTCTGCATAAGTCAGCGATATTTCTTACTACAACATTGATAACGGCCTGTCTGGCCACCACAGCCTATGCTGAAGAAGCGGGACCAGTATTCCGGGACGTACCGCAGGACTACCCGTTCTATACAGCAATCCAGACTGCATACGAGCGGGAAATCGTATCAGGAACAGGCGACGGAATATTCCAGCCTGAAGCCGGTGTCACACTCCCTCAACTTTGCGCCATGTATATGCGCTATACTGGTATCGAAGGAGATAATCCTAACGGGAGTGGGAATTGGGCTGAGCAAACAATGGCGCAGGCTGTGGATAACGGGCTGGTGAGTGCATATGAGGCCAAGAATGCATCATGTAGTTGGATTTGCCTACTTGAAAAAATTTTGGAATGGGAAGAACTTCCGGCATATTCACAGACTCTATGGGGAGACGAAACTGAATATCCTGGTTTAAATATCCCGGACGCAAATACAGTTTGTTCGGCGAAAGTTTACGGCCTGTTAGACGGCATCCAAATCAAAGACTTTAAGGATTCACCAAGCCGTGGAGAGGCGGTGCAACTGCTCTACAACCTTGAGAATAGCGATAGCAAGGATACAGTACCAGACATAGTTTCCTATTTCCCTATTGATTTTGATGGTGTGGGAATCATGCACATCAATGACTCCTACAGTACGCTCATGGATGTCCCCCAGTTTTATTTGGAAAAATTTAAAGAACAGGGATGGACCTTTCACATCACAACCAAACGCATCTGGCAAATTCCGGGCTTTGAGCAGTATTCGACTGCTGTTGGTATTACGACCTATGGGACCAAAGAAATCTACGTGTATGCACCAAGCACGGGGACAATTCGCCATGAGTTTGGACACTTTGCGGAGAAGAGTGCCGTCAAAAAGAGATATCCCACAGAAACTTGGGAAATGGAAAAAGCAGGAATTAGTGAATTGACGGGAGCATACTCAGAAACATCCGAAACAGAGGCGTTCGCCTGCGTATTTGCTTACTTATGCCGATATTGGAATAATGATGATAAAATTGCGGAATTTTCAGAAAAATGTCCGCTTACTTATGAATTCATGATAGAGAATTATTTTGCTCCAGAAATCCTCTCCTTTGCGGGGGAGGATTTTTAATGCAAATTGCGTTGAATGAACAAGAGAGTAGTCCGAAATGAGTTAAACTCTTAAATGTTGATTATTTTATTGTTATATGGTATAATATTGCTGCGGATAAATAGAGGCCACACGTAGAAAAATAGGAGGAGTTATGGAAAGATACGGATATAACAGCAATCCACAAATCACATTGAAGCAGGGAGATGGAAATTACGGATGTAATGCGGAGCTATATTGCCAGCCCACTGCCAATTTTGAGCGTGACCTTTTTAAAAAATCGTATGTCATGCTAAAAGGAACGCTAGATGGATATGAGAAACTGTTCATCAGTGAAGAACAGCATGGGAGCAGAGGGGAGAGTGCGGAGGAAAAAGAACGAAACCAGTGCCGACGTGAATTCCTACAGGCTATTGCTAGGACAACAGACACCTCAACACAAAGGAAAAAGCTGGAGAGGACTCTGAAAAGAATTAAGGATAAGGGGATGTTTGAAAACGTCGCAAGCAAACTCTGGCTCCCGGATTTTGAATTTAACGAATCGGAGGAGAGTCAAAAGAACGGGCCTAATCTGCAGCGTGTACGTAACCTGATTTGTGGTCTCATGCAATGTGGTTCAAAAGTAGACTTTACTATTCACTCATTGACCGACGAGGAATGGCTCAGTGCCATAGAGACATCCGTAGCACTACATTATCCTGAAGACATTGTGGATGATTCCGTTAGTTCTTACGCCATTCATATTCCCAAACTTATAAATGAAATTTGGATTCTGGTTGTACTGATTCACATGGCCAATTCTTATGAAAGCCTTTTGATGGAGTCCCGCATAGACCGAATGAAAAGTGATGAGTTTGATGAATTGGCTGGTGCATACAAAAGACTCGTCTCCTCCTATAACGATATTGTTGAGAAGCAGTCTTGCGAGAGCGAGAGCGCCAAGGTCTCTGAGATACGAGAGCAGGCTGAGCGGCAAAAAAAAGAAGATGACAAAAAGATTTTTGCCCTGGAACGAGATGTTGAAAAACTCCGACAGGAAGTTGAGAAACTCCAACGGGAGAAAGAGCATATCGCGGACTTGTGGACCCGTGAGATGGAGGCTCTCACTATGGCGGAATGTGAGAATGAGAGGCATTCGAATAATGCAGACCAAGGAGAAGGACAAAAACAACTCACGGATGAAGAACTCTTCGGAGACGTGGAACTCCCTGAAAAGAACGTACTGTTTCTAGGTGGCTGGACAAAACTTGTTCAGTCTGTAAAGCAGCGCCACCCACATTGGCTCTTTATCAACAGCGACGATGACCGGCGCAACAAGGGGTCTGAGAGAATCGACACTGTATTCTTCTTCTATGGGTACATCAGCCACAAACTAGCTTGGAGAGTTTACAATGAACTCCGTGATGATGTGGAGACTATCTTTGTCAGCCAAAAGAATGAGGCGAAAATGGAGCTTGAAATGAAGAAGGGCTATGCGCTGGCCCAAGAAGGAAAACAAGCAAGTGTGGAAACTGCGTGATAGATACGACCACAGCAAAAGGAGGGCCTTATGGATAAGGATGTGCAGAAGCTGGTCCCTGACCAGCACGTATGGCTCACTATCAACAACACAGCAGGAGAGCCTCAATATATTATCACTTCTGAGAGCGAGCTTGACCGGAGAAAATATTATATCTATGCCATCCAAAACGGAAAAGTAAAGCTGCTCGGAAGCGGTCCTAGCCCTACAGAACTGGAGGACAAATATGTAAAAATTGATAAACTATTTGGGTGAGGAGTGAGCGGCATGGACAAATATCGTATGATGACAAAAGAGTATGGCAGTAACCCGACCGTGAGATGCCGGGACTGCTGCAACTGCCAGAAGGTGCCATCGAGTCCAAATAGCAAATATTGTATTGCATTTGGATGGGCCCAAGGATATGATTGTACTTGGAGCCCAGAGAGAATTGGTGGTTGTGGTCTATATAATCACCCGTTTAGAGCCCTGCGCCCCAGGCATGTTCCGCTTGTGGAAGTGTATTTGAAAAAGGAAATTAAAAATCTCCAGTCAGACGCAGAACAGTTTAAATTATTCTGATTGGACAAATTATGGAGGGAAGAGACTTTAGATGACTCATTTTTTTGCATTCTTGTTGGAAACTTTCCGGGGCTTTATTGCCCTGATTGGCATTCCGTTGGTTGTTGCACTGGCTGTAGAAATTAGGCGAGTAGGAGGTCTAAGTGCTTTAAGACAAAGGCACCACCAGAGTGGTCCCAGACCTGATTTCAATAAACCTGTAGAGGATATTTTTCAAGAAAGCAGTTTCGACAGGAATGCTAAGCCAAGGCCGACTCGGCCACAGCGTAATAGCTGGTTTAGCCAGACTGGAAAGCCTATCTGTGGTTTTGGTGAAATATACAGACTCAGGTTGGATTCACTCAAGAAGAGTATGCATCCATACTTAGCGGTTCTTCTTCTGGAATATGTCGTATGTATTCCGTTCCTTGGGCATATTGGGTGTATTGCCAGCAACTGGATGCGAACCCATATAGGGTACGGTATCCCCCATATTAGCGAGAATTACCTCATGCTCCACCTTGCTCTTGCTACATTCTATGCGACGGTTGAACTTGTTTTGCATATCATTGGACTGGTAATACAGAATAAAGAACAGAAAGTCTTTGACATCCTTTGTAGCATGAGAGATTATTTGTGCGAAGAACTTGGCAAAGAGAGGGGCAATGAGGCGGCTCATTTTATCGCGCTTATTATGGATATCTATATGGATAGTCAGGATAGGCGTGAGTTTGTTAAGCGCTCCAAAAGTCTGAGGGACGGATGTCCCCAACCCGGCCGTGCCTTCATCAAATATGTTCTCTTCCTTTTCGATGCAAGACAAAGAGCCCTGCAGGTGGTATCTATGACGGAAGAAGGGGAGAATCTTCTTCAGGAAATTCGTGTCTGTTTGTAAAATTCCGCTTTAACAAAAGGGAACTGTCGTTGGCAGTTCCCTTTTGTTAAAAAATTGACCAAAATAGTATTATATGGTATAATATTTCATAGCATAAATGAATGGAGGGGTGAATGCTATGCCCGCCTATCGATATAAGACACAGGAGCAAAAAGAAAAGCACTTGGCTTATCGTAGGGAGAACTACCGTAAAAACCGAGAGCATATTCGGCAGCGAGATAACGAAACTGCCCGGCGAAACCGTCTGAAGAAGCCGGAACAGTATGCGGCTTATGCGAAGAAACATCAGAAGCGTCTTGCGGAGGGAGGAGAGGTCAAATTTGAAGATAATCCCGACCGAGAGATGATTGAGAAAGAGATTGCAAGGGAGGTTGGTGAATTTGGCTGAGAGCAAGTTTGAACTTCAAGTGTTTTGTACAGAGCACAATCTAATTCGTTCTACCTATTTCAGCGATACCTACCGTGCGTCCTTTGAGCTGGATGGGGTTACAAAGTCCTGGGATATCACACATATCTCGCTCCCATTCAATGAAGAAAAGGAGCGTCTCTTGCAAGCCCGGTTTGGTATCCCTAGCGGTGAACTGTTCGACTTTTACAAGCGTTTTGCAAAATGCGTTCAAAACAGCATGGCTGTTGTGAAGTATATCAACGATATTCCTTTGGAGGAAGAGGTCCAAAATCAAGATGGTACAGGGAAACGAGACCCAGCGCGTGCCGTTAAAAGTTCTGCCGCACTGTATAAATACAAGCGGATAATCAAAAAGGCAGATAGACATGGCTCAGACGTTTATCTGGTTACAGAGCCGTTGGACCCGTTTGTGGGAAGTGAGTTTTGCACTGGAACGGCTATTTCTCTGAACAACCTGCTTTCGTTTGCCGCAAGAGCTACACAGATTATCAACGGCTTTGCGTACTATGGCTTCCATGCCGGTGCGTTCGATTTGGATACAATCTTCTTTCAAAATATTGATGGGAAAAAGTTCTTCACCTTTGGCTCTTTCCTCTATGCTGGATTTGACCAGGAGCGTCTACCGATGAATTGGAAGTTTCCTGCATGGCCAGATATGAAAGGACTGCCTACGCTTCCAGCAAATACGGACCAGAGCGTGAAAGAAGGCGGTGCGCCAAGCCTTGTCAGTGATATGCATTCCTTAGTTGCCCTTCTCTGGACGGTACTCAGTGGTAAGAACTACCGTGATGCCCCGGATTATGAGGTTCCACCTCGCTATGCACCTGCTGAACTTTTGGAAGTTCTCACGCAGGGACGTGACAGCGATGACCCAGATACTTTGAGAATCATGTCAAAGAGATTCCATGCTTTGATGCGAAGCATCCGGCGGCAGGAACTCCCGGACACGATTATCCATATGGCAGCTCCTCCAGACTATCTGACAGAATATTTGGCCAAGGGGGAAAATGAACCTGCAGAAGTAGACCAGACAATGGATACCAGCTCCGAAGCCGAGGCTGGAAAGGACCAGGCAGACCAGACCGAACCTGATGGCACGGAATATCAGGAAGCCGCCGATGTAGAACCCAGTAATGGTAGTGGTCAACAGGAACAGTTGGAACAGACTTCAAGTCCTGAAGAGCCTGTACAGGCAGAAATCATTGCAGAAGTTGTAGCGGTCACTGTACCGACCGTGCTGGCAGCCAAAGCTGTCTCTGAACAACTGGTAGCCGAAGAATCTCATAACGAAGGTGCAGACGATATCCACCCACCGGAGGGAGAGGAAACTGGGACGGACGAGACTCCGCAGGAAACCCTGCCGAAGTCGCCGCAGATAGCCAAAATGCCCGCAATAGCAACGGATACCCGGCAGGCCGATAAGAGTCACACAGACTCTTCTGAAAAGAAAGAGGATACTTTCAAACAAAATGTCGTGGCGTCCAAACCACCATCCGCTGAACCTGAGACATCTGCCCCGCCGGAGGCAGAGGCACATGTAGATGTCGCTCACAGCTCCGAGGAAGGCTCTCATGAGGAGATGCCCAAAGGGCCCAAAGAGGAACCTGCGTCAGCTTCTGCTGAAAAATCGCCTGAGAGCATAGGTGCTGTTCAGCAGACTCCTCAGCCCGTAGAGCCTGTTCAGGAACAGGTGCAAGAAGTCCATCAAAGTGAAGGGGCCTCTCATAAACCTGCGGATGAACAGAAAGAATCCAAGGAGGGAGACGCTGTTTCACCTGTTGGTATGAACTCACCCACAATGAATCAGCCGTCTATGTTTCAAGGCCCAATCTTTATCCCTGTGCCTTATGGGCAGCCTGGAGGCCAGCAGGGGTTTATGGCTGTGTATCCGCCTCAGATGATGACCGGACAACCGGGAGGAGATTCTACGGAGCAGCCTGCCTCTGCGCCGCAGACAGCTTCAGGGCCTGTCACCCAAGCAGTAGAGCAGAAGCCACAAACCGTGTTAAAAACGCCTGCTCCTACTCCAGAGGTAAAATCGGAAGCAACAGCAGCATCGACATACGCGCCAGCGCCAAAACCGACTCAGAAAGTGATTCGTCGCACGGTTACAACCTATCGGAAACCGAAAAAACAAAGCAAAGTCGGCACCTTCTTTCTAGTAATCTTCCTCATGGCCATCCTTGCTTTCCTGGGTATGTGTGCAGCACAATACATGGGCTATGATGTCCCATATAATATTCCGCTTATCGACGAATTGCGAGGTGTCGCTGATTTCACTGTTACCCCTGAATCTATCACGCTCCATGTCGGGGAAGAGGTCATCCTGTCGTCTTCTGAGGGATGTACCCTCAGCAGTTCTGACCACAATGTGGCTGTTGTCAGTGATACTGGCCATGTCAGAAGCATCGGTGCAGGCACATGCACCATAACAGCAAGAGCCTCCAGCTCGTCTTCAGTTGTCCGTATTCCTGTAACTGTTTTACAGGGTTCTACTTAAACAGTAAAGAGCAAGCCGATATGGCTTGCTCTTTTTATTAGCTACAGACAGCTATTTTCCTAAGAATGTGAAAAGATTCCTAGGTTTTAGCGGGGGACTGATACATTTAAACATTGACTAATTCATTATAAAATGGTATAATTAAATAAACCGGGCGACTGGTTAATTCTAAATAGAGAGAGGTTTCTTATGAATAAGAGCGAATTTATTGCTATCGTAGCACAGAAGTCTGGTCAGCCCAAGGCTCTTACAGCAGACGTTATCAATGCTGCTTTGGAGGCCATTACGGAGACCGTACAGAAGAAGGAGAGCATCTCTATCGTCGGCTTTGGTACGCTGGAAGTCAAGAAGCGTGAGGCCAGGAAGGGGCGCAATCCCATAACGCAAGAGGAAGTAGAGATTCCCGCTTCGTTCCGGCCGATGTTTAAGCCTGGCAGCAAGCTGAAGGAAGCGGCAAACACGAAGGGAACCAAGAAGGGTAAAAAGTGATTTCAGCGCTGAAAGAGCACCGAGAAGTCGGTGCTCTTTTTTGTGGATTTGACCCGGGGGGTTGAGAAATGGTAAAATATTCTCATAAGCAAGGAAGTATCGTAACACTTTAATTCAATTCTCAAATACTCAGTCAGCAAGTCCATTCAGGTGGGCTTGCTGACTTTTTATATATACAAAATAACAAAAGGAGGGCTTAAATTTTATGGCCAAAAAGAAAACATCCCTATCTGCATTGGACAAAGCCTTTGCTATTGCGGGGAGGTTCCCCTCTATGGTCCCGAGTGAGTTCCGAGGGGAATTAGTCAAGTTTCGGGCTAGGCACAAAGAGAAAGCAGAGTTCCTGGGTCTCAGGGAATCACCGGCAGAGAAAATAAAGGTGACTCCAGATAACCGCAGTCTGCTTGAGAGGCTTCAGAAGAAAGAAAATGATGTTGAGTATGTCGCTGCAATGAGGGACTTGACTCTTGGATTCTGGTACAATCAGAAAGTAGTATATCAGATTCTGCCGGATACTCTGGAATATATCAAGAATGTGTTCCAACCGGAAAAACTTCAAGTCAATTTGAACTCAGTGATTCGAAGGATGTGCAGCAAGCCGATTTACATTGGGTTGCCAAGCGGCAACGATGTACAAGGGTTTTTCTGCTCCTGCGTATCGCTAATAAACGAGGCGTGGGGGGCACCTTTGGAGAATCACTCGCCAGCTCTCAACGCAATCATCGTAGAACGGCCGACCGCCCATATTTATCTCCATATGAGCGGAGACGTATCTGTGGCAAGCGTTTTTCAAAAAGATGCCCCAGAAGAGGGGAAACTGCTTTTTAGTTGTCTAACGTATCTTGCTATAACCCAGTGTATGGTAGATGCGCAAAAACAGGTGTTTACACCGTATGATAGAGGTAATTGCGAGTATTACATCATTAACCCCATCAGCTTCCCAGACTGCGATGAGGGGTGCTTTGACTATTTGAAGCAGCAGGATGGTTGGATAAAGACGGGTCTCAGTCCGTTTTTCAACTACATCAGCCGACAGAATATGGTCAAAGAGTTTGATGTATACCTAAAAAAATACGAGCAGTGGAAGAATCATCGATTCCAAACCGACTCGTCAGAAATGTGGCCAAAGGAAGCTGTCGAATATAAAACGCATGAAATGCTGTTTGAGTGGGAGGGGTATAAGACCATCTATCAGTACAATACTGAGTCCGAGCAAGCATTCCAACAGAAGTACCTAGAAGCCTTGGCTTTGGAAGGGTTCCCGGACAGGTTGATAGATTATATGCCGTATCCCACCATCGTGCTGACTCAGCAGGACACCGGGCTGGTGTTTCTGATTTCCCTCTGCAAACTTGCAGGTGCTGAAGAACGAGGCGTCTTTATTATGTCGCTCTCATTCGACATGGATAAAATCGCAATCATCCCAGCGAGGAAATCTCCCTTTGCAGATGAAGGGCTGTCTAGGCACGTGAATGATTCCACAAGTGCATTATGTGCCTTGTACCATATCCTAACAGTCCTGGAGCAGAGAACGATGAAACGATTGGCAAAGGAGACGCTGCAACAGGGAGACCCCAATAGTACCGCACTTGTGCCTGTGGTACATATTGCAAAGGCAGAGCGCGAAAAGAAGGAAGCTGTGGCTCAGGAATGGCAGCAGGCCATTCGCCAGGGAGATGCTCTGGAAGATATTCCCTTCGTTGAAATGTTTGACCTGACTCCGAAGACAGTCAAGCGCATTTCCAATAAGGCGGTGATGAAACGGCATGGATGGTCTATGAGGCCGCATTCCAGACGGCAGCATCCTCATCGTTATTGGGTAGGCTCTGGTGAGAACAAGCACTTGGAGGTGCGATGGTTGGCCAAAATGCAAATTAACTCGAAGGATAAACCCGTCAAGACTACCACAGTCCATGAACTGAAATAGGCTTGATGCACTCAGGCACCTAAGCACCCAAGTGCTTTAGTGCCTGAGTGCCAGTACTTTCCCTTTTTGACGCTACCTCGGTCCGCATGGTATAACACTATTGTAAGTCAAGGAAGTATCGTCATTAAATAGCATATTTTCAAGTGCTTTCAGCCAACAAATTCGCAGGAGCGGACTTGTTGGCTTTTATATATACACAAACTGAAACGCAAGGAGACAGAACGATATGGATAGGGAATTGATTATGCGGCTGAACAACTGGGCCACGGAGCTGGACAGCAATAGCCCTGCCGGTCTTACCGCTGATTTAAGGGCGGCGGCCGACCGACTGACGGAACTCAGCGTCCGTGAACCCTATGCGGAAGGAGTTTGCCATGGACACCCCATTGAAGACCTGGACCTTTCGGTGCGGACGTATAACTGCCTGCGTCGGGCCGGGATTCGCACGGTTGAAGGCTTGCTGAAACTGGACGCCTACCGGCTGAGCCTTATCAGGAACATGAGCAGTCGGTGCATTCAGGAAGTCTTGGAAAAGCTCAAGGCTGCTGGTTTCGACGGCTCAAACCTGGAAGATGACGGAAGCAACGAGCAGTGATAGGGACAAAAACTGATTAAAATTCAAGGAGGTTTTTCTGATGGTCAATATGATGAATCTGGTTCCCGGCGAGTGGGAGAACTATGCAGATGAGGCCACTCACTACTGCTACGTCCGCTGCCTGGACCTTGGCAAAATGTATGAGGCAGTCTGTGTCCGGCACATCAGCGGGACTGACGACGCCAACTATCTGCATCAGGTGTTCTTCCCGGAAGAGTGGAGCGAAGATGCGCTGGTAGAGCTGCTCCCCAAATTTGGCTATGCGACCTTGGACGACTTCGTTCAGGATATCAATATGGCTGAATCGGAGGAACAGGGTTTTGTTCGCAACGCGGATGGAACGATTGACCGCAACGCCAGTCCGGCATGGTACATCGACTGGATGTACATGGTCAACCTGATGGCTGAAGACGCTGTGTATGAGAGCCGCCGGGTGCCAGCCAAGGAAGCGGACAAACTGGCGGCCGATGCCACCGGACTGCCGCTGGCTGATGAGGAGGTATGAACTTTATGGAAAACGATATTCGATACAAAGAGCAGCAGGCTGAGCTGAACCAAATCGCATCTGAACTTGGCGTGGTGGCCTACCGACCGGACTATCACAGGAAAACCCTAGATAAGAACACCGTTCTCTTCTACACCAAGGAGGACGATGCACATAACCGCAAGGTCGATTTGGAACCGACGCACTACACACGGTCGGCAGCAAATGACTGTATGAAGTATCAGAAGTGCAAAATCCCTGAGCAGTGTATTTGGCGCGACCCCTTCTGGTGTTTTGAAAACACCAATGTCAATGGCGAACTCAGCTATGGGTTTGCCAACTTTGGGCGGCTTGACCTGCGGTCCTCTCGTTGGAAAGAGGTCCTGAAAGGAGACATCCAGCTTGCGCTCGCTACGCGGAAAAGAATCTGCCACCTCCAGGCGATTGGTGGTGCTGGCATGTTGATGGAGGCAGATGAAACTTACAATGAGTTCAACCGTGAGGCGATTCGTGCCATGGCACTTCGTGATGGTCAAACCTATCTTGGCAACATCAACTATTACGGTGAGGTGCGTGAGCGAATTCTGGCCAAAGAGCAAAGTATCTATGAGAAGTACACGGGAGGGAAAATCTATAACTTTTCCTGCGCTTTCTGCGTCCCTGTGGCAGACGAGCAGTTGGAAGAACTGATTCGCACGTGGAATGAAAGCGCCCCGGCATACATGGTGGATAAAATCATGCATCGGGTGGAGGTTATTGGCGGCGTCAACTTTCTGTGGACGTGAGGCATCCGTATGAACCCATGCAAGGAATATGGGTGTCAATTTCCGGTGGAGCACAGCCAGTATCTCTACTGCGACGACTGTCCCTATGGATATGATGACACCGACAGTGAGGAGGAAAATCAAGATGGAACAGACGAATAATACACATCCGCTTACCCGGATTAGCTGGAAACTCGACGAGGAAGAAGGACTTCTGGATGCCTATGGACATTTCCTGTCCGAAGAGGGAAAGGAGCAGGCTTGCAAGGTAGCTAGTCTTGCGCTTGGCACAGGATATATTGTCTGGGGCGACCAGGCGTATGCCCGCGATGAGCTTCTCTGTAATGAATTGGATACCCTCAGCAGCATTTGCAGGAAGTGCCCGATTCGCGTGGGTGGTAAAATTACCTCTATGCTCAAGGAGCTTGTGGCACTCAACGAGAAGCGTGACAAGCTGGCTTCCGAGGTTGCAAAACTCTTGGATGACCGCTATGAACTGGGCTTGCAGGACAATATGCTGGACCCGTTACAGTCTCTGACCTCCAGCAATTTTGTGTCAGGTACAGTTCGGGAACAGAGGGATGGAGAACAGGCCCTTATCGTAGAAGGGCACCGTCACGCAAAAGAAAATGGACCGGATGGGCTTTTTTGCTGGCAGACAATCGGCTACTGCGGAGATGACTTCTCCGGTGAACAGTTTGTCCGTATGGATGATGGTACTTACCTGTGCATCCCGTTTGAATTCTGATAGAACCCCCGACTCTGCGGAGTCGGGGGTTCTTTTATGGGTCTGCGACAAAACTGTCATCAGCAGTCTCTATGGTATTCGGCCCTTTATCCGCGCCATCGAGTGGAATACGGACAAAAAGGCCAATGGGGGAATACGGGTTCAGTTCCGGCTCCCGAAACCTCCAATAGCGCAATCCGGTTTCTTCTGGTCGAGTCAGAACAGTTGCGTCACACCAGCCTGTTGGGAAGAGGCCAACCACGGTTTGCCCTGGCTGTATTTCTACTCCTCCACATAGTAATTTTGGATGAGACGAGTCGCGCATTTGCGCGGTGAGCTGGGCAACCCTATTGCTTTCGCCAGCGTCACGTAACAAAGCAAGGTTATCATGCCGTGACACATACCGAATTACCGCTGCTGGAGAGCGGAAAATACCATTCTGCCTATGAAAATCGCCAGGCTTTCGTGTGCCGTCTGAATTGTACCATTTCTCCAGGTTTCTGTGGTGAAGAATGATTTCCTCAACTTTAAAGTTAAAGAACCATTCACCCACCAGGGTTTTGAGGGTGATGAAAGGTTCTTGAACTTCTACATCCATCCCATATCGTGTGGCGAGGTCAACAAGACTCTTGGCTCTGGGGGAGAGTTCCTTTCTGCTCTGTTCAGGTTTCGGAATGGGTTCTGGCTTACATATGAGGCATGGTTTAAATTTTTGATTCTCAGGATTCCGACCACACGCAACAAGGTTTGATTTTGTAATAAGGTCAATCCTGTCACAATCTTTTTTATGATATAATTTTCGGCCTAGGTCGCCAATAAAGAAGCAATCCGGCCTTCTCATCATAGCATTCAACTTAGATGCACGGGATTTTCCACTCATTATACGCCCACTCTTTCTTTTGGTAAAGATACAACTCTCGCCTAACTTTTACCACATCTAACCCGCTTGGTCAAGTGATTTATCAGGTGCTCAGGAACTTAAGTACCCAAGAACTTAAACACCGAGGGCACTTAATTACTCCGACACGGTGCAATACCAATTTGACACTTTGCTTTCCCCAATGATACAATATAGAAGTAAATCAAGGAAGTATCGATATATGAACCATTGAATTTTATACGCTTTCAGTCAGCAGATAGGTCGCTATCTGCTGACTTTTTATATATACACAAACTGATTTAGAGGAGGAGTACCTATGGCAGTTATTATCAATCAGGCTCCGCGAGAGTGCAGAGCTGCGCGCATCAAAGAGGGGGGAAGAAAGGAGTTTATCTACCCGGATGACTTCCCACACCTCAGGGAGCATGGTGGAGACTTTTTTTCCTGGCAGGAAGATGGTGTCTGGTACATTGAGACCACGCTGACCGGCAAGGCGCTGAGGGAAAAGATGGACAGTATGCTTCCGCATAGCCACAGACCTTTTTAGTTTTTTGAAGGAGGACGTATTATGAATATGTTTACGGTTGAAGATAGGGCCTGCTATACCCGCACCTACCTGATTCCTACGGAGCAGGCCGGAGCAAATGATGTCCATGTCATTGCAGAGGTAAAGGATAAGAACCCTCATCCGCAGGATGGGTTCTACGATGGGTTTTACACGGTTGACTTGTTCCTAGAGGCCGAGAATTACGGGATACGCACGCATATCGTAGGCTATCCCTTCGGTGCCGGGCAGATGCGCAAAGAGCAAATTGATGCCGTCGTGGACAGCCGTGTGCAGAATGTCATTGACGATGGCCTGGGCAGTATCGTTCAGAACTATCTGAAGGAGAATGCTGCAATCGAAGAGATGTACGCCCGGCAGGATGGAGGGGAGCAGAGGTGAGAATCTTCACAGATGTTCCCCTGGACAATAAGTTTGCGTATATCTATCAGAAGGGCGGAGACCCTATCCGCCTGCCTGAACAGGTGGTTTCCAGTAAGAGCATGGCTTTCGTTGAGCCGGACGAAGCGTGGAAGGGCAGAATGCGCTTGGAGGCATGGGGCCCGGGATATAGCGGCCCCGAAAAGTATGCTGCTGATGAGTCTGAAATCATGAGAAGGCTTTTGGACTTCGGCGGATATGCCGTTGTTATGGCCTGGCATGAACCGGACGCCAAAGCAATCCTAGACCGTGGACAGCTCTGGTATGGAGACCGCATCATTCTTCGGAAAGGTGAACCGTCTCAATGCCACACCAACTCGGCGATGCTTTGGGAGGCAAACAAGAGCCGCACTCTGGAGGGTCCATACCGGCAGGAACTGGCGTTGGCAACCGGCTACGCTATGTCTGAGGACGGGTTGTGGCGGCAGCATAGCTGGTGCGTACTCCGTACTCCCGCACGGGTCAAGGTCGTGGAGACCACAGTGCCGAGAGTTGCCTATTACGGTTTTGTGATGACACCGGAAGAGGCAGAACAATTTGCCGAACGAAATGTCTGAATGGCTTGGTGGGATATAACACCATCTGTACCTCAATTAAATATTAAATCAAGTTTGCAAGTAAAAAGTCAAGAGGAGGATATTTTATGAATATTGAGCGAAATGGGACAACTATTGAACTGACCGCCGATGAGGTCGAAGAGGTGTACCGGGAGCAACTCAAGAACTACCGTAAGCAGGATGCCGCGAGACATCTGAATGATATGTTCGGCGATGAGCCTGAAAAGTTTGCTCAGGAGTATGGGGTAGAACTCGGCGATTTGATGGCGGATGACGGTTTCCTAGATGTTGCCGTTGAGCGATTCGAGGATGACTTCGACTGTAACATCAGCGAAAATATGATGTGGGAGAATGCCATTACGAATGTTCTGGCTGAAATGAGGGGATACGACGGTTAATAGAGGCCCTTCTAAATGATACAAATAAGGAAGCTAACTGTAGGTTAGATAGCCCTTTTCTTGAAGATGACGAGGTGGGCCATGAATAATATACATCATATTGCGCGGATTGACTTTGAGCAGAGGTGGCCGAACGGACTTCCTGTTTTCAATGTAGCTTTGTTTGATGACCGGGACCTTGCCGAAGATGAGGCCCTCAAACTGATTCGAACAGAAGCATACGATAAAAGACTGGTGGTCATGACCCAGGCACAGTTTGAAACTGTTTTTCGCAGCCTGATAAAGCCTGACAGCGACCGATGATTTGACGGCGAGTTTTGAAAAATGCTACAATATAGATATCAAATAAGGAAGTATTTTCAAAAAATGCAAATCATCTAATCACTCAAGCAGTTGTGTCCTATATTGGGGCGCAACTGCTTTTTATATAACTAAATTAAAAAGGAGTTTTTTGTATGAAATTGTTCCGTTTTGAACTTGCCTTTGATGGAATACCCCAAGAAATTGGTATTATGATGGGCCTCGATGATATTGGCCTGCGCCAGGATGTCTCGGTTAATATCGAGGCGGATTTCAATGAACTGGCTAGTCCGCACCTCCCTGAAGAAGTTTCGTTCTGGTTCACGGAACGAGGGCTCCAAACATATCAGCCCACGATTGATTTTATGGCTGAGCATAGCAGGGAATTGAATTGGCAAATTCTATATGCCGAGATGCCGGAAGGTGATGTATCTAAAGCAGTCTATACTGACGAATTTCAGGTTGCATTTCCGGCCGGGATGGTCAAGGCTCTGTGTCCGCAGTATAGAGAGCTTACGTCAGTAAGGGACATTTTAAGGAGGAACTAAATTGGAACTAAAAGTAAAATTTAAGTGGGATATGTTGGAGATTCCACCACGCTGCAGAAAAGCAAGAAATGTAGCTCATTGCAAAGAGAGGCTTGTAAATATTCAGGAGATTTCCGGCGCAGACGCTGACCGGCTCATGCCTGTAGCCCTCATCGTCCATGACGAACTGTACAAGGACAAGTACCCGGATATGCAAGCGACCCACAAGCCCTTGTATTGGTATCAAGGAAACCTGTATGAAAAGGGTGAACGCCATACCATCGACCGGCTTGTGGATGAGTTTGCAAGAAACACCCAGCATGTCGATAAAGAAGCAGACATTGAATCCAGCATCCGGGAGATTGAGCAATCCTATGTCATCAGGGATGGTATCCTGTACGTTATAACATATGAGCCACACTATCACATCAGTTTTTCCATCACATCTGGGCCGAGTATTTTTATTCAGAACATCTATGATTATGAGAAACTTGGCAACTGTGATTTCAGAGCAGATGAGTTGGAGCAGACGATTGATGCGGCACTGAGCAGCGAGTTTCGTATAGACGATAACCACCGTAGGTATCTAAAAAACACAAAAGACGAAAGCTGCTACATCGAAGTTTTGATGCCGGAGGCTCTCAAAATGCCCAGCTATCTCAATCGGATTGGGCAGAATATTGAGAAAGAGGTTAAGCAGACTCTGCTCCACGATTTCCATTTTGAGTTTGAGGAACTTCAAACTGAAAAAGGAAGAAGGCTCATCCAGACTGTTATGCAGGCAGTCTATGTCGATAGGGAAGTAAAAGAATGCCGATACCTCCTGACAAGTCTGGATGTGGAACGAATTTTTAAACAGGTCATTTTTGGCCTCATTAAGTAAGTGAAATACGCAATCTTAGCCCGGCTGAGATTGCGTATTTCATTATTATATGGTATAATATTGTAAGATACGGGAGGGAAATCATGGATAAGGCTACGACAGTTATGGTGGAGCTTGGCGACTATAAGCTGGGCCATAAGACTACCGATAGAGAAGGTAATGTCATAAGGGAGGTTCCGCCTCGCTGGACAACTGCACCGGATGGGTGTAATATCGTTGTGGTTCCTGTTGATAGTGAGACAGGCGAACAGTCCGGCAGTGCAAGCCTCTGTGCCCATTGGGACACTGAACGAGTGGCATTGCAACTGTTTGAGTTGCTGGGATTGCCAAGGAATATGCCCAGCCTGGCCCACATTTGGCTGGCGGCGAAAGAGGACGGACTCGACCTGTGTGACTACTGCCAGCAACATGGGGAACTATGCGACAGATGTGCCATTGCTGAAGCGGTCAGAGACTTGGAGGCTGAGGCAGATGACCGAGGATGAGATTCTGCGGCTTCCCTTTGACATCAACCGACACAAAACGGCTAGGTATCTGGACCTGGAAATCATGATGGCTCCCGATGGGACGGCAGTCTATGCGCTGCCGTCCCACCAGGATATCCCAGCCCCGGGCACAGTAGGGAGGTGCGTCTGATGGAAAAGCCCAATCAGAGGTGTTTCTCTGACAAAGAGACGGCCAATATCCAAACGATGCTCCAGCACCGTGAAGGTGTTCCCATTCAGATAGAGAAAGAATTGAGCGGTTTGTGGTTTCACAGTGACGACTGGGAATCAGAACTACGGGTAATCTTTCTCTCTACTTTCAGGCTGACAGTCTCTCGCGTCTGCTTTATTCACAGACGGAGCGGGACAATGACTGCAATAGCTGCGTATCTGGAGGAATTTTGCCGGATGCGCCGGATACAAGAGTTAGTCATCCAATGTGTGGAGACATCGGAAATGGCTGCGTGGTGCTGCAAAAATGGGTTTTCACCCGTGCCATCCGCCTCAATGGAGTTTGATGGTATCATAATAGGAGATTATCGGAAACTTATCAAAGGAGTCAATGTATGAGTAAAATTACCTATAAAGAGGCATGGGACGAACTCAAGGCCAGACTGTCCGATGCGGAAACAAGCCTCCTGGTTCTTCGAAACCGTGGTGGGGTGTCTGCTGCCGAAAAAAAGCGGTATGATGCCAAACTGGAGGGCCTTCGTATCGCCCGCGAATACATTCGGGAGGTAGAACCGGATATATCTGCTGAGGAGGGTGGAAACAATGACTGATTTTATCCAAGAAGCGGAGCAGCTCCGTGCTGAACTGAACCAGGCGAACTACGAGTACTACGTCCTGGACAACCCGAGTATGTCCGACTATGACTACGACCACAAACTCCGGCACCTGGAAGAGCTTGAGATGGCCCATCCAGAGCTGAAGACCCCAGACTCGCCCACACAGCGGGTCGGGGGCAAGGTTGCTGAAGGGTTTACCGAGGTCGTCCATGAGGTGCCCCTAGAGAGTCTCCAGGATGTATTTTCCACGGACGAACTGGCTGATTTTGACCAAAGAGTGAGAGAAGCCGTCCCTGCTGGTATCGAGTACGACGTGGAGCCCAAAGTGGATGGACTGTCTGTGGCACTGGAATATGAGAACGGCCTATTCGTTCGCGGAGCGACCCGTGGAGATGGCCGTGTGGGTGAGGATGTTACAGAGAACCTGCGTACCATACGCTCCATCCCCATGCGGCTCCCGGAGGCTCTGCCCCGGCTTATCGTACGGGGTGAGGTCTATATGCCCAAGAAGGTGTTCCACAAGCTCAACGAGGAGCGGGAGCTGAATGGCCAGCCGCTCTTCGCAAATCCACGGAATGCCGCTGCGGGTTCCCTCCGGCAGTTGGACCCGAAGATTGCCGCTTCCCGGCACCTGGACATCATTATTTTCAATCTGCAGATGGCAGAGGGCCGGGAGTTCCAGACTCACACAGAGACACTGGACTATCTGGCCCAGCAGAGGTTCAAGGTAATCCCGCATACCAAGTGCGCTACCATTGAAGAGTGCATCCACCAAATCCAGCAGATAGGAGATGGCAGGGAGGAGTTCCCCTTTGACATTGACGGTGCCGTCGTTAAGGTCAACAGCCTGGAGGAACGTACGGCTCTAGGGAGCACGGCAAAGTTCCCGCGCTGGGCGGCTGCCTATAAGTACCCGCCGGAGCAGAAACCGTCCAGGGTTTTGGATATCGTTGTTCAGGTCGGCCGGACAGGAGTGCTGACACCAAAAGCAGTCGTTGAGCCGGTGCGGTTGGCAGGTACTACGGTGACGAATGCCACCCTACACAATCAGGATTTCATTACGGAGAAGGATATCCGCATTGGTGATACGGTCCTGGTTCAGAAGGCGGGAGAAATTATCCCGGAAATTGTGTCTGTGCTCCATGATAAGCGGCCAGAGGGAACGGTTCCGTATCATTTGCCGACCGTGTGCCCTGTTTGCGGTGCGCCTGTCGTCCGCGATGAAGATGGAGCTGCAATGCGCTGCACCGGCGTGGAATGCCCGGCACAGCTTCTCCGGCATCTGACACACTTTGCTTCACGAGATGCCATGGATATTGAGGGCCTTGGCCCATCTGTCATTGAAAATCTGGTCAATGCCGGACTGGTCAAGTCCCCTGGAGACTTGTATCACCTTACGGAGAAACAGGTCCAGGGCTTGGAACGTATGGGCAAGAAATCCGCGCAGAACCTGATTTCTGCCATTGAGAAGTCCAAACAGAATGACCTCTCCAAACTGCTCTGTGCCTTCGGTATCCGGCAGGTTGGGCAGAAGGCCGCACAGGTCCTGGCCCGCCATTTCGGTTCTCTGGATACCCTCGCTGCGGCCTCGCTTGAGGAATTGACCGCAATCCCAGATGTGGGAGGTATCACAGCGGAGAGCATTAGGTCTTGGTTTGAAAATCCTCAATCCCAGCACCTCATTTCCGTTCTCCGGGAGGCCGGGGTCAACATGGAGAGCCATGCTGAGCCTGTTGGTAATAAGCTGGCTGGCCTGACTTTCGTCCTAACCGGCGAGCTATCCCGATTTACCCGTAAAGAGGCCGGAGAACGTATCCAGGCCCTTGGAGGTAAGGTGTCAGGCTCTGTATCCAAGAAAACCTCCTACGTTGTTGCAGGGGAGGCCGCAGGCTCCAAGCTGAGAAAAGCCCAGGAGTTGGGCGTTACCGTGTTGGACGAAGATGCATTGATTCAGATGCTGGAGGGTTGACGGTGAATTTTGAGGACTGTTTGATGGCCTGTGCCGGAAACCGGGAACTCGTTTCGGAGTTCAACCGTTTGAGTGGGTTTCACTTGGGGGAGACCAGGACACCTATCGAAGTGCAAATTGACACCGCTTGTGGATACGACCCAGACCAAGAAGCTATCCCGCATTTTTTGGATTTCATCTTCGAGTTCATATGGCTGCCTCTTTTGGCACAGGAAAAGTGAGGGGGCGGGCATCCGCCCCCTTTTTATTTTGGAAGGGAGTAAATGATGACGATACAAGAAGAAGTCCGCCAGGGACTTGGGGCTTGGTATGAAGCGCTTCCGCAGGACGCGATTGTTGCGGCGGAGAACGCACTCCGGCAGGTGGATACGGAGGCACAGGGTGGAGCCTACATCCTCCCTAACAGAGAGGACATCTTTCGGGCGTTCCAACTGACCCCGCCGCAGAACGTCAAGTTCGTGCTGGTTGGCCAGGACCCCTATCCAACTATTGGACATGCCATGGGACTTGCCTTTTCTGTACGGCGGGACGTGAAGCCGTTCCCACGGTCTCTCCAGAATATTTTTAAGGAGTTGCGCAACGACCTGGGCATCCCAATGCCTGAAACGGGTGATTTATCGGCCTGGGCACAGCAGGGCGGTCTGCTGCTCAATACTTCCCTGACTGTGGAAGCAGGGAAAGCGAATAGCCACTGGGATATTGGCTGGGGGCCGTTCACAAAGCGTGTACTGGATTATGTTGTCGGGCTACCTCAACCCATAGTGTTCCTTCAGTGGGGAATGCAAGCAGTAAAAACCACCCCAGCCGCCGCCTTGGACCGGACAGACAGGGTATTTATCCGGTCTACCCATCCGAGCCCTCTCGCTGCAAACCGGGCCTCCAAGGAGCTTCCAGCCTTTATGGGGAGCCACCCGTTCAGCCGCACAAACGAGGCGCTCCATAGAATGGGCCAGGAACCTGTTGACTGGCGACTGGAATAATGTAAAATAATTAAGTGCTTAGGCATTTAAGCGCCTAAGCACTTAATACTTAACGAAACGAGGTGAGATTCATGGAGCAGGATATTACAAAGCATACCAGCAACATTGAGAACCTAAAAAAACTGATAATGGCTCCCAATGCCAAAAGAAATCTTATGGACAATCAAGCTGAACTCCTTCGCATCCTCCCAGAAATGGAACCATGTATTGGATTTCAGCAAAATAGCCCCTACCACATCTACGATGTATGGGGCCATATCGCAGCGGCGGTGAATGAAGCTACAGATGACTACATGGTGCGTATGGCGCTCCTGTTCCACGACATTGGAAAACCTCAATGCTACCAGGTTGACGAGAAAGGCATCGGGCATTTTCATGGGCACGGGCATATCAGCGCAGAAATCACAGAGGTCGCTCTGACTCGGCTCGGCGTAGACCCTGCCTTTAAGAAACAGGTTGTCACGCTTGTCCGCTACCATGATATGCGAATCGAAGTTTGTTCGAAAGCAGTCAACAGGCTTGTCGGAAAGATAGGGGATGAACTGTTCAGCAAGCTGCTTCTAGTGTGGGAGGCAGATGTATTGGCACAGGCCCCGGAATATGAACGGCAACGCCTGGACAAGATTGCGAACCTCCGGTGCATTAAGGAGCGGCTGAAGACAGAGAAGCAGGCAGACGAACAGTCTAAACTCAAAATCTCAGGCAGAGACCTGCTGAGCATAGGCTACGAGCCAGGCCCGGTAGTAGGCCAGCAACTGCGGCTACTTCGGGAAGTGGTGCAGAAGGATTCCAGTCTCAATCGACGTGATATTCTTTTAGAGCAAAGTGCCAAGGTCCTTAAATAAGAAAGCACTCAGGAGCTTAAGTTCCTGAGTGCTTTTCTCTTGCACAGATTCAAATGACAGTGCATTTTGGAACGGGATAATAGCTGAATGGCTCTCTCCAATGTCCCCTTGCGTATCGGATGACTTGGTGGACATCGTATACCTTATCAGCGTCCTCAAACTTGCCGATGCCGTAGGAATGGCCTATACCATGCAGGGCAGGGTAGATTGACTCTCTGGCTTTCAGGAGAAGTTGCTCTGCTTTATCCCGCCGCTCACAGTAGTCTTCAGGAGGAAGTTTCATATCGAGGAAGTACCAGATGATTTCTTTGAACTGGCCCATCTTCACCCTTGCATAGAACTCGCAGACCCCGGAAACCAGCTCGGCCTGGTTGTCCGATAGGGTCACGGAACCATCTGTCTTTTCAAGAACTTCTTTTAGCGTGAGTGCATCCTGCTTTATCTTTTGGACCTGTTCCGTATTCAGAAACTCACCGGAGGTATTAGCCGAAATGAGGGACTTAGCTTTCCGCAGATATTCTAGTGCTGTCCCGCTACGAGCTACATACTCATCACTGGGGAGCTTTTTGTCCAGGCAGAGGTCAATGACCGCTTGGTAGTCCCCGGTCAACATTCTTGCATAGAAACCGCAGGCATCCGCGACGAGCCTGGACTGCTCAACTGGCATCTCTATCTTTGTCATTGCATTCCACCTCTTGGACGTTGGCCTTTTTCCCATAATATCTGTTGGCAGTTGGTCCTAGTACATAGTACGTATAGCCTCCAGTTCCGTTTGCCGCAACAGCTCTACACTGAAGAAGCTCTTTCATGGCCTCGGTCAGCTCATCGAAAGAGAGTCCAATTTTGTCGGCCAAATCTGCATGGTACATCCCGTGCCCGCCATTCGTATTGTGAAGGCAGCGCAGTATCTTTTCGACTGTCTCGTTTTGCGCGCAGATGGATAGGATTTGCTCGTCCTGCATTTCGGCAGTATACAACTCTCTGGACATATACGCTATACCGGCCAGCATACCGAGAAAATAGGCTAAGTTTTCGCGGTTCGACATCGTGCCGAGCATATTTCTGGAGACACCCTCTCTTCGGGATATGATGCGGATGGAATCATAGAACTCAGTATGCGATGGGGTTTCCGTCCAACTGTCCAGATAGAGTGAACGAAATCCATAGACACTTCGCTTGGCCTCTTTTACACTCCGATGCTTAATGTGTTCGGCCAGTCCCTTAAGCGCGTAGAGGCTGGGTTCGTCTGGGCGCTTGCCGTCAGGGGCTGAGTGACTGGATGTTCTTTTGGTCTCTGACATGGATTGACGCTCCTTTCCAAACAGACTGCTTAATCTGAAATTCGTCCGGTATCTGGGGCACCGCTCAACCACTCCAGAATCAGCTCTGGGGATGGGACTCCATCTTCGCAAAGGTCCAAAACCATAGGCAATAGGTCCGCTGCCATCTCCTGCAGCGTCATATTTTTAATGACCTCGAACCTGGACGCAGGCGTGGGCACTAAAATAAGTTCATCGGCGGCCCAGTTATTGCCGCTCATATACCCGGAGAGAAAATATGGGCAGTCATCATAGTCATAATCGACCTTGGTCACAGTGTAGACCTCATCTGGGTGCTGATTCATGTACCGCCAGTAATTTGTGCCACTATTCGTAAATTCAACGCCATCTAAGTCGCCTTGACCAATGGCCTCGATATTCATTTTTACACGGTCGCCGACTTTGAGTACTTGGCCAGAAATTTCACATAAAGGCATAAAATCACCTCAAAATATTATACCATATAACACTAAATAAATCAATGATTTGCCACTTTCAGAACTCAAAAATTGACCATGAAAATTTATGATGCTATAATAAAATCATAAGTTAAGGGAGTATCTAACACACAATATGTGCCATCAATATGATTTAAGACAGCATCTACACGTTATCGTGCAGGTGTTGTCTTTTTCAATACACATCAAAATGAAAAGGAGAATTTAATATGTCAAATTATGCAGAGATTCGCCATGATTACATCTCAGGTCCCGCTGTTGAGGGATATAGGAGACCTGAGGACCAGGGCCTTTTTGCAAAAATTACCATTGATGCGTGGAAGAGCAATGATGACAATGAGTCGGGTGAAGTCCTTGCTGCAGTTATCATGTCTGTCCATGGAGATATCATTGTCGATTTCCATGATAATGGCTGCCGGATGGATAAACAGGTTCTGGAACATATTGAAGAAGCTCAAAAAGAATTGAAAAAGCTGTGGGACGAGAAAGCGGCTGGAGAGGCAGTAAAAGTATGAAATTTGAACTATTTTCCACCATTTACTATAATTAACTTTATCAGGAAATTCTTTTCAGAAAATCTATTGACAGATTCATTATAATGTGGTCTAATATAAAAGAAAGGGCGCTGTGACAAGCGGTTAGCCCGTGCGAGTTAAGAGTTCAAAACAAAAGCCTTGAAGCCGTCACCCTGCCCGGTGACGGCTTCAAGGCTTTTTACACTCGTGACCGCGAAAGGCCCAATATGTAATGTGTTTCGCATTGGTGTCACCCCCTTTTTCGGGGTTATGTGACTAACCGCCCGTCGTCTTATGTAGCGTCCAACTCTCAAAAGGGAGCCACGGACAGAATATCATAAAATTCGTCAGGGGCGATAAGAGGGAAAACAAAACCCATGACCCTTTAAAATACCCTTCAAGTCTTTGCTTTTTTGACTCATGCAATATAGAATAGTATAATATAAGTAATCGATAAGGAAGTATTTTTAAAACGGAATTACATATATCTTAAGATTCAGCCAGTATGTCAGCAAAGTGGACATACTGGCTTTTTTATATATACACAAACAGTCTAAGGAGTGAATGACATGAAAAGTAAAAGCATTTACAGCTATTGTGGGACAGTGACTTCTTTTGGGAATATCCTTTCCAATCGATGGATTGGGCACACATGTGCCGAGTCCGAAGAAAAAGCGAGAAGCAATCTGGCCTTTCAGTTCAAAAAACAGATGGGACTGGTATTAGCTGTGCCGATTTCCCTGCCTGGGAGGGTTGAACGGCAAAATATGAATGGAGGAAGAAGCCATGTATGAGTTATTGAAGGCTTCCTTGGGACGGGTGCCAAACATCATAGTGAGCGACCCGAGCTTCGAGGACTCGTCCTGGAACCAGCATGTTATCGACCCACTTCCTGATGGTGACTATGAGATGGATGCCTATGCGAAGCCGGTCGATATAGACCAGGACAGCTATGTCCAGTTCGATTTTCTGATTCGGCATCTGGTTCCTGAAATGGAACGGATGCCGCTTGCTAAGCTCTCTCCTGTGGGAGACCTGAAGCTCAATGAAAAACTCCTGGTCATCGGTGAGTCAAGGAAAATCGGTCTGAATGAGCCCAAACTCTGTATCTGCACAGTAGATAGGTTCCATCAAGACCCCTTCGGCTATGCGGTCAACACGACCAGTAGCGGCCGGGTTGGGACGATGCAGACCATCCTACTGAAAAGCAAGCAGAACCTGCTCCCTCTGAAAGAGGACCTGCGGCGAAACAGGACTGGCCTGTATGCTATCCACATTCAGCTTCAACTGGCACGGTTCCAGGAAGACGAGAACAATTTCATTGATATCGTCATTCGTGCGCTGCAAGAAAGATAAGGAGGCAAAAAACATGTCAAAAGCAGAATGTCTGGTAAAGAAGTGGAGCCCTCATCACTTCTCTACCGGGAGTTATCCCGGCGAAGACTACAAAAAATTTCAAAGGGAGGCCCGAGCTGCTCTCAAAGAGTTGGCAGACGCTGCTGGCTATACACTGCATAAGTTCTTGCCAAACCACTATCAGTTCAGTGCGATTCTGCAGGAACACGAGACTGGAGCCTATGCCTATGTGTCTATCAGCGACGTCCAGCTCTTCAGAAACGCATGGGCCACCAATATTCTTTATCGCCAGATGCGAGATGAATATGACTGGCACGGTGGGGACAATCATTATTGTACCTTGACTGGGCTATCCACTGCGTTGCAATCTTTGTATTTGAAGGAAGAGGCGAAAGTATGAGCCGCTGTGGTTCCTGTGACCTGTATTGGCCGTCTGGCGACAAGGACAACTTCGGCGTTACCTGCAAAGGCGACTGCGGCGTAGAGGAATGTGCAGACAAGTTGCAAGACCTTGTTTTCAATCTGAGAGTCGAGTTGGCACGGGTCAATAAAGATAACAGCCATGCCGACGCCCAAAAAACCTAAGCTCTTAAGTGCTTAGATACTATAGTGCTTAGACACTCGAATCAGAAAAGGAGAATTATCTTATGGACAAAACTACTATGGATGGCTTCCAAAAGACCTGTTTTGGGAAGACGATTGAGGCAGATGGACAAATCGTCTGCGGAAAAGCAAGCATCAACCTATCTTCTATCCTGACGGTGCTTATCCAAGAGGCTGGCCGTTGGTGTAGGAGTTATGCCAGCGACCTGTTCATCTACTGGTCCAGTTTGCAGAAGCAGGTGGAGGACGGAACCATTGAGTCTGGCTCACATCTATTCGGGTTCCGGGAGAGTGGGGTCGACGATGAGAAATCCATTCTCCACAAATACGCCAACTATGGGTACGTACCGGCCCATGAGTATCGGACTATCTGGCGGCTGGACATCAACGTGGACGTTGAGCACAGCAAATTGACCATGACCCTCTACGAGGTCATCCGGTAATTCATTACACAAGCCGGGATTGGAGTACCCAGTCCCGGCTCAAAAAAAGGAGATTGCATATGAAGACAATCAGTGCTGCCTATTATGAGAAAATGGCTGAAGCCAGGAAGACTTTCTGTGCCTTTTGCATGAGAGGGTCTATGCCGTTTCTGGAAGACTGTGAGGACTGCAAGGTAAACCGGATGTTCAAGGCGGTTCAGGCAGTCATTAAGGAGGAAACCACGCTACAGGATGAGGCTGCGGTTGAGAAGACCCGGAATGCTTACGACGGCATCGACCTGCCCAAAGAGATGATAGAGTCTCTTGGTAAAGGGCCAAGAAATCATGATGGTTTCCGCACAAGCCCAGCATTTCAACTCTTTATCACCAATGGCGCTTACCCGGACGTGGAGGTGCAGCTAATAGAGAGCAAGACTGGATTCCCTGATTTCTCTGGTTCCGAGGAAGAAGCATCCAGCCGGTCAACGGTTTACTATTTGAACTACCTCGAAAAAGGAGTTGGCGTTCCGTCCTCCATCCAACTATGGGACCTTACATATGATGCGCTGAAGGACGAACTGAAATCCTCACTGGAGCGGATGTTCAACAGGAGCATCAATCAGTTCTGGGGGATTCAGGCACTCCCATTTCCAGAGCGGTATTTTATCACAAGTCGGTCTGCGGAGGAACTGGCCGCTGATATGATAAGCGAGGTGGGGAACTGTCAGGCTTCGGACGCGGACGAATATGGCTGTGCATACAGCCAGGAACATTATGTTGGCTGTCCCCGGAACAGCAATATCACACCCCAGGGGCAGAACGTAAGCGGAGAGGTCTACATGAGGCTGGGCAAGTTCTCATTGAGGGATGCTGAAAAGTACTTCATTGAGACCCGGTGTACGATTTCACCCATGTTCGTCGATACCCGGCTCGTCAAAGAAATGACGGAGTACAGTGTGGCCGCAAAGGTTGATAGCATCATTTGCTACATTGCGGCCCGTGAGGAAGGAAAGGCCCAGGCCACCGAGAAGATGGCGAAAGACACAAATCAAAATTGAAGGAGAGACAAATATGATTGCAGTAAAAGTGATATACGATAACGGTGATTTTACTACCACAGGCTTCAATGGCACTTTTGATGAGGCTAGAAGGTATTTCCTTGGGTCTACATTCAACCTGGGTACAGAGCGGGATGATATGCACCGCTGCGTGAAAGTTGAGTTGCTTGAAGATGAGCCACCCAGGGCAAAGCAGGAATACAGGCTGGTGCAATTTACCCGCTATGGCCAGGCTGTTGTCCCCGCAAACTCGGACGAGGAAGCACTGGAGGTTGCAAAAACGATTGACCCTAGCATCATCAACTGGGAGCCTGTGAAAGAGGATTTGCTGTCCGATGCTGAAGTCCTTGAAGTTGTCGATAAGAATGGCTCCATCATTTCGTGAGAAGGGAGAGTATTACATATGTCAAAAAAATATTTTGAGGAACTGTCTATCTCTGTGGAGCAGAATTTTGACATTAACAAAGATGGACTGTTAGATTTCTTCGAGGACCAGAAGACTTTGCAGATTACAGGGCGGCACAGCATAAGCTATGAACGCATCCTGGTCTGCAACGGATATCTGCTCGATAATGACAATGTTTTCGACCAGGCGGATTCGATAAGTGGCGACTTGTGCCGTGTTGCCGAAGCAATCTGTGAGCGAAATGGAGAGATTTTGAGCAAATATCAAGACGAGCCTGCCGAAAAGGCTCTCTTCTTGGATAAACTGTGGGTGAATCCTGGATTTCGTAACAGAGGCGTTGCTACGCTTTTCCTCAAAAGTCTGCCGAAACTTGTTTCTGAGACCCTACCTCCGGTTTGTGGAGTCTATGGGGTGGTAGTTCCTTGGGAGTTAAAACTTGGGACACCGGAACACGAGGCTGAAAAAGAAAGGCTTTTGAAATTTTATCTAGGTCTTGGTTTTCGGCGCGTGGGACAGACTGATGTCATCTGGATGCCCGTTGAATAATAGAGGGAAGAATGAAAATGGCTGATTACAGCAGATATAAAACGGAGACTCTGAAAAAGATGGAGGTCGCCGCTTGGGAAAAGTACCAGGCACTTACACTGGCCCCTTCAGGAAATTGGGGCGATGGAATGCGACTTTCTAAGCTCCCATCACAGAAATCCTGGGAGCGTGCAAGAGAACGGTACTACGCTATCCAGGCAGAATTGGAGCGGCGTAGGAAAGAAGCGGGCTGATAAACTCAGTTCATTCAAAATGCTCTCGAAGCCCCGGTCGGTTTTACAATCGACCGGGGCTTCTTTTTTGAGCTTTGTCAGCAAGCATAAAAGGCACTAAAGCACTTAATCACTTCGGCACCTAGTAGCTTAAGAATTTAAGTGAAAAAGTTACTAATTTAACCGAATATTCGTTTCACATGAAACAATTTAGCTTAAAAAGTTAGGGAAAACAATGAGGGTATCGAGGCCAACAGTTAATAAGCCTCTAACCTGAACCTACTCTTGAAATTTGACGGGCTCAGCACTGAATGGTACAATAATTTTATCAGTAAGGAAGTATTTTTACCACAAGAGCCAATCAAATCATCAATTCAAGGTAGTAAATCCAGTTTGGATTTACTGCCTTTTTATATATACACAAACTTAAAATCAAAAAAGGAGCTGACTTTACATGGCAATTATTAGATTTCGAGACGAGTACTTTTTTCTGAGCAATTTCTACCCACACGAACTATACTTCCATGGAATGACTTTCCACAACTCTGAGGCAGCTTTCCAGGCAATGAAAACCCAGGATATTGCTGAACAGCTCCAGTTTACGCTCCTGACACCTCAGGAAGCCAAGAGACTGGGCCGCCGCATCAACCTGCGTCCTGACTGGGAACAAGTCAAGGATGGCATTATGAAGGCCGTCCTGCGGGCAAAGTTCTCCGACTTAGAGCTTCGCAATCGGCTGCTTGCAACCGGAGATGTGGAACTCGTTGAGGGTAATACCCACGGAGATACCTACTGGGGTGTCTGCAACGGAGTCGGACGCAATAGGCTCGGCAGACTTCTCATGGAGCTCCGGGAGGAATATCGGGAGCCAAAATACCGGCTCTTCGTAGACATGGATGGGACTGCGGTGGAGTGGAAGGCCGCAGAGGAATTTGAGGACCTTTACGAGAAAGGCTACTTTTCTTCTCTGAAGCCCTACCAGAACGTCGTAGATGCCATCCGGCTGATTTTCCAGCGTACGGCTGTCGTGGAGATTTACACGCTCTCGGCAGTCCTACCAGACAGCCCGTACAGCATCCCGGAAAAAATGGAGTGGCTCGACCAGCATATGCCGTTCATCCCCCATGACCATCGGCTCTTTATCCACAACGGGACTGAGAAGATAGCGGCTGTTCCCGGAGGGGTGCGGCCTAGCGATGTGCTCTTGGACGACTACACCTTAAATCTCAACCAGTGGGCTAAGCAGGCAAAGGCAATCAAGCTGCTGAACGGCATCAACGGGACTAAAGGCACCTGGAAAGGCGCGGCTGTGTCCCGGTTCTGTCCGGCGGATGAGATTGCTGATGCGGTTTTGAGAGAATTCGAAATGGGGGAGGGCTGATTCCATGAGATACATCGGATATTCACGATGTTCCTGTGGAGCCATTACCGTTACAACGGACAAGGGCGAGTATTCCTGTCTGGAGAAAAACCGGCGAAAGTTTTTCCCTGGTCTCGACCTCCGAAAGCTCAGACACTACCAAGACACTTTCTGCTGCAGCCACTGCGTCAACCACTATGGATTGGACCTCTGTGGATGTGGCAGCGGCAAACCATTTGGCAAGTGCGACGCTGGACTCGATGCCTGTGAGATGCCGATGCAGGCGCTTGGGCAGTATCAGAGAGTCCGGGCTGCTGACGCCTTTAACTAACAGAGGGAATGAGAATGAACAGAGAAACTCTTTTTTGGACCTGTGAGGACGAGGAGCCTTGCGAGGCTCTGGAAAAAATCGACTTGGGGGATGGCATGGATGCGAGCATATTCCTTCACGGCGTATGTGGCATTTTTGCGTTGGCCCTACATGAGATGTTTGGCTATGAACTCTGGGTCGTAGCATTCGAACCGGAAAACTGGGGAGATGAAGACGACACATGGGCAAACAGACTTGTCCATATCTACTGCCAGAAGGACGATTGCTACATTGATGTGCGTGGCATTACACATGACAGAGAAGCGTTCTTCGACGAGTTTGCAGACTTCCTGTATGGGGATGACGAGTACATCGATGTACCAGCCGCAGACCTCAGGGACTGGATTTCCGGCTTAATGTCATCTGAAGAGTACGCTTTCTTTCACGATGCCGCAATCAAGCTGATTCAGGAACACTACTCCGAATATCAAGTTTGAGCAGTAATCATAGAGTATTTTAATATCGAGGAGGATTTTTATGAACCAGACAATGCATGAGGCACTCCGACAGGAGGCCATGCTCCACCAGACGCTGGAGGAGGTCAAAGAGGCCATCTACCAGGACATCATGAAAGAAGAACCAATGAAAGGGGTTCTGCTGCTGACGGAAGAGGGTCCTGTCTGTGCAGTCGTGCGGCTGCGTGCCCTGAACCAGATGAATCTCTCTGCGGAACACTATATTCCGCAGGCGCAAGCTAAAGTGGTTCGCCGCAAGTTGGCAGGAGCCAAGACCGTCACTGACCTGTATAGCAGGTTGGATGAGATGGTCAGCACGGGGATAGTCCGTTTTAATGGGACGGACACCTGCAAGTTGAACAACAAAACCCTCGCAGTCTTGAGCCGTTACCTTTAAGTGGGTGTACAGCATGGACCATTTCAAATTGAAAAATCTGACCACGGTAGCGTCCGAGATACTTAGCAATAAGCTCGTTAAGGATGGCATTGTTGGCCAGCCGCTTCTCATCCAAACAGGGAAGGATGTCGATTTTGTCCAGACTTATGGTATAGGCATGAATAGCATGATGTGCAGGCCGATACATCCTGGAGCCTCGGTAAAAACTTGGGCTCCATCATTTATAGACGAATCATGTTGGGCGCAGATGCTGATGCATCTGCGCCCTGGTCAAAGACTTT
>UMEH01066798.1_pt1 | contig 37674 bp, 58 predicted proteins | sample 1964681 | NCBI WGS metagenome assembly UMEH01 (sample SAMEA4836013, study PRJEB28245) | human gut metagenome | biome: gut microbiome; material: fecal sample | place: Denmark | collected 2008
TTTTTTTTTATTTATTTACTTTTAGATTTTAAAACCTTCTATTTTCCTAATGCTCTCTTTGTTATCATTTAAGTTATTCCAAAACTCCTTTCTGGTATAAGAGTACAAAGGTAAATAAAAAAAAAGACTGTAAGTCTTTCAACTATACAGTCTTCTTCATGATTGATAATTCTTTTTACTTTTATCATTTTGTTTTTATCTTTTATTTTAAGTAGTTTGTCCAAGCGAATTTTTTACGGACACCAATGTATTTCTTATTGTTTTCATTAGAGTATGCTTCTCTTTCAAATGAAATGTTTCTATAAGCATTTCCTTGAAGAAAAAGCCGAAATATCCATTCAAATATGTACCATAGGTAAAATCCTATATATAATAATTCTTTCATTTGTAATGTGTGTATATATTCGTGTTGAATATTTCTTTCAGATAAGACCTCTCCTTTTCGTGTAAAAAGCACACCAAACAGATTTATACATTTGAAGCCTCTAAAGGGGATAATGTTGTTATAAATAATTTTCATCTTATTGTTACTTTATTATTTCTTTTTTTTTTTGTTTTGTTTTTATTAATTATTTCACATTATTCCCTTTTATTTGAAACTTGTATGTCCAGTCTACTAATTGGTGTTTAAATGTTTCAGGATCACTGTCATCTTCAGTATGAATAATATGATAGAACCTCTGATTAGTAGTATTACTTGTTAAGGGGCCTAATTCTGCTATATAAGGACCTAATTTTAGGTAGTCAAGAACTCCTAAATTAAGACTCTTATTAAATTCTTGATTACCACTATACCATGCTACTTTTAAGTGATCCCATATAGTCTTTATATACCATGCCACTTCAAGTACCTCAAGGGGCTTTGAGTCCCCTCCCATTATGGCTACACAAGTTATACCATCATTAGTGTCAATTAGCTTGGTAAGCTCTTCTATTGTAAGAGGAGCCCCTATATCTTCTGCTAGGTAAGGACTATGACAACCTTTACACCCAATTTTACATCCTGTAATATTAATACAAAGAGTTATCTCATCAGGAACTTCTGCAAATGTTACCCTTGTGTCTAGATACTTTAGCATAACTATACTTTATTATAAACTCTTTTATCAGCCTCTATTTGTCTAGCCATACTATAGGAACTGATAGGCCTTAAATAACCAATTATCCTAACCCACCAGTCTATATTTTTACCTTTACACTTTGGACATTCCTTTATAGGTGCATTTACTACATAACCACAATCTTTACATTCACTCATTGGAACATTTACAGTCCAATAATTTACACCTTCTTTAACAGTAAAATCTATTAACTTAATAAATTGTTCCTTTGTAGGATGTTCCTCTAAATGTAGGTGGCACGCCTGTCCTCCTCCACAATATTGGTTTATCTCTTTTCCATGAAGTTTCAATTTATCAAGGATTGAGATATTACCATCCCACTGCTTAAAGAAATAACTACTATAAAGATTTTGATCTTCTGGTACGTAATATCCATCAGATTTATCCTTCTCATAGAGTTTTACTGCTAAATTTTCACCTGGTATTGCTTCCGTATTGAATATAAAAGGCCTTTTCTTGTCATGGATTGAATGCTTCCTATTTTCCTCCTGAATAACATTAAAGATAAATTTTAAGAATCTTTTATATTCTGAGTTATTAGTTATTTCCAATCCTAAAAACTGTGCAGCTTCACAATATCCTATTACCCCTATAGTGCAGTATAGTTTTTTAGTAAAGATATAACCAGCATTGGAAGAAGAGTACATACCAGCATCCTCCATGTCATATATCATACTTTTATAAGCTATCTGATACTTATAAATTCTTTCTAATATGTCAACCAGGTAATTTTTAAAACCAGATTCTGGCGCATAGAAGGTATGCAAATCAGCATAATCTAGCCCATCTTTAGAATATTCCCTAGCCCAATCTTGTATGATTCTGTTTAGGTTTAATGTAATTACATTGGTGCTCCCAGTCATAATACCAGTTAATCCTATAGTGGAACTAAAAGTATTTTCTTGAATTTCATTCAAGACCCGACAGCAGCTAGAGACCGAATTAGGATTGTTACTTAAATAAAGAAAGAAACTACTTCCCTTAGACCACTCCTCAGCAATGAAATCTTTATACTCCTGATCAAGTAGGTCATTATTATCGTGTAATACACAGAAAGAAGTTACTGGAAATGTAAGAGGTTTTTGTAGTCTAAGTTCTCTTAAAAGAATTACAAATATTCTTTGTAAGGTATCAATAGCTTCCCATTCTGGTTGAGTCCCATCAGGGTAATAAAAGTCTTTAAATAGGGCTTTAAAGTAATACTTATCAAAGAAGTTCAAATTTGAGAACGGACTATTATAGTTCCTGTTACCTGCAGGTTGGTTTATTCCATAAATAAATTGTTTCATTCCTTTTCTAATGGCTCCTAAAATAGTCTTACTCTTGTTACAATGTTCAGAAGTGACAATAGAGTCAAGTTTATTGTACCATTTCTCTCCAAACTCCTTTATAACATAGTAATTTAAAACAACAATATAGTCACCCAGTGCTACAGCTCCTCTGACCTGAGAAGATAGTAAGAACAGTAGATTAGTTACCTGTCCACTGAAGGACTGAATATCATTAGGAGGGGAAGGGGTTACTCCATCTATATTACCAGTACCTTCTAACATTAGGGGATATAAGGTGCAGGCCATACAATAGTTCTTCAAAGCGGGAGTCTGGCTTTCATCATGAGCATAAATTATGTTACTTGCCAAGTCCCGTTCATACTGTTTGGCTACTTCTGGAAAAAGTTCATTTAGTTTGTCCTTCATCCTCTGTCTTTGAATAATTCTATTAGTGGTTTTATATACCTCACCTTCTAGATTAGCTATATTCTTCATAGTAACATTTGCATTTGCATCTGTTTCTGAAGCTGTAGCTGCATTGGAGTCTCCCGAGCTATACTTGTTCATATAGTCAATCCTATTCTTTATAAATCTAGCCTGTTTATGGGACTCCCTATAAAGTATATAACTCTTAGCTACTTTGAATAATTTCTCATTCATCAAGAGTTCTTCTACTTTATTTTGTACATCCTCAACATTTAACTCTCCTTCTAGTTGAGAAAACAAGGAGCGTATAAGCCCTATAAGATATTCGGGCATTTGTTTACCTTCAGATTGAAAAGCAGAATTTACTGCTTTAATTATCTTCTCAATCTGGAATTTTTCTCTAGTACCATTTCTTTTTGTTATTATCATTAGTTAATATTATTCAACCAATCTTCTAAATGATTATATCCGTCAGTAACTATGCCAATGGGAGTTTGTGATTCATTCCTAATTTGGTACATCAACTCGGCAGCTATAGTTTCTGGGTCTTTCATATATATTTGGGATCTCTTTCCAAATGTCAAATCTCCATAGTTCTTTGTAAAAGAACATTTCCACACTAACGGGCACAGGGTATATTTTGAAACTACTACATCAATGAAGTCTTCTATAAAAAAGTCCTTAAAATAGTCATCTTCTGATATAATCTTTCGTAAAATTCTATAATATAACCTATTTTGTATTTGATAATTCCATTTTACAAAACTCTTGTAGAAATCCCATTCTGGGGTACTTGAGGTTTTTAAATCAATAGGCTGTATTACCTTAGTTCTGTGATTGACAATAAGTTTATCAATCATACATCTATATATTATACCATTCTCTAAAGGAATCTTAAACTTTAGTTGATACAGATGTTCTATCATGTCATCAGGATCATCAAAATTATCAGAAAAATACTTGGCTGTACTTTTAGATGTCTTAATGGCTCTTACACAACTGCATACTTCATCATACGTGATTTTGTTTAAGACTGTTTTCCCCTCACACAAGTATAACATATCATAATATTCAGATCCTTTTTCCCTAACATCTTTTATCCTGGTAGCTGGTTTCCAATTCTTCTGGTATTCTAGTTTATCTAATATAATAAGAATAGCATCATCTGGAATATCAGATAGACTTATGTAAATACTACTATATATTTGGAATAAACTCTTTACTATATTAACCATAGTACTAGATATATTAGGACCATTAATAACAACGAATCTATTATTAAATTCGTCCATTCCTCCCGTTAATATAGCATCTACAGCACTACCAAAGGTTAAGGAGGGACTGACCATTTCTTTGGGATTTTTAATAGCCTCATAACCTCCTTCTAGAAAAGTGCTTAGGGTTGAATAACTAATAGCAGGATCTTTTCTGTATTCTTCTTCTGGTACATCCCAAGACAAAGTTTTTAAAGACTTAAAGATATTACTCATAGCTCATAAAATCTGGGTCTATTTCAGACGCATATTCATATATCATTTGTTTTAAATCCCTTAATCTTTCTAGGATTACATTCCAATAGTCCCTGTCTTCTAGGGGAACATCATTAATTAGTTCTTCTACATATAGAATATTTGCCTTTACTACATAGACAAGAGACTCAAAGTCTCTTTTTTCTACTAGATCTTTCGCATGAGGAATATCCTTTTCTTTGAGAAAAACTAAATCCTCTTTTATCTTATTTAGTTCATTCATTTCTAAATTTTTTATAATTTCAATAGCTTGGTGTAGTTGATACTTGTTATGTACTTCTATAAATGCAGTATCTTCTGTATTTTCATCAAGATATTCTAATAATAGTTTTCTTTTTAAGGGGTATATATCATTAGATCTGCCTTTAGCCTCTAAATATATGGTGTAATCCCCGTTCCTAATAACAAAATCAGGCTTATAGGTTACTGGCAGCAACTTGGTAGTTAAAATTCTTAAGTTTTTCCTTCCTTTGTTGGTCTTACTCTTCTTCTCGGGAAGGAACACTTTTAGATTGTTTAGTTTATAACTATCTACAATTTTTATTACTTCTGGTTCATATTTAAAGTATAGCCCAGAACCTTCAAGAATTATGTAAAAGTCCCGTTCTAGCTTACTTTTAAATTGTATTCCTTTGTACTCTACTATTGTAGCCCCTTTTATTTTCTTGTTCTCTGTACTCAAAATTCACTATACCATTTAATTGTTTCTCCATATTTTCCTATTAGTAACTTATCTATAGTTCTAAATAAAGTACTAGGCATCTTCTTCCCTATTCGAGCATAGTAAGCTGGATGGTATTCTTCCAGTATAACATTAGTATTTGCGTTGATATAAGGTTTAAATGTCTTTGCCTGATTACCAAATAATACATATATTATACCTGTTAGATTCTTGGACAGATTTATCATAAGGGTTCTTATGAAGGGACTCCATATATTATAATGTACCCCTATTTTATTACATTCTGTAGTGAGGGATGAATTTAGCATTAGAACCCCTTGACTAGCCCACTTTTCTAAAGTGGGGTCAAAGATAATATGACCATGATTAATTTCATAGTCTATAACAGATTCTTTAATAATACTAAGCGAAGGGGAGTAATCCTCTTCCTTAGTATTATTTTTATTTCCAAATACTATACCAGTAGCTACTCCTTTTTGTGGGTATGGGTCTTGAGCTAATAGAACCACCTTTAGATCTCTAAAGGGGCAAAGTTTAAAAGCTTTAAACACGTTGTGTTGTTCAGGACATAATGATTTACTTCTGTACTCTAATTCTATCCTAGTCATCGCGTTAATAAGTTCTGTTCTGTCAAGTACCTTTAGCCATTCCCCAAAATAATTCTCTAGATATGTATCACAAGTCTGGCTCATGGGACAATATTTTATCCTCTATTGAGGTCTTAGCCCCAATAAAATCGTTGTCTAAAAACTGCTTTCTAACTATATCTTGCAAGGCGTTAGTAATACTTCTCATTTTCTCCAGAATGTCTCCCGTGTAAGTATGTCTCAGTATGAGATCAATACTAACCTCTCCTATCATATCTTTATTTAACTTGGGTTCAGTCCTTAAGGAGTCCCCTAAATGCTCAGAATAAGTTAGTATAGCATTAAATAATAGAAGCCAATACTTTATTTTTTTAATATTGTATGTTGGTCTTAGCAATCTAAACTCAACAGTCTTTGGACCTTTATAACATACCATGTTAACTAGATTTAACCATCTGTATCTGGTATCTACATGCCACTTCCTATTTCTTTCTGGATCTTTTGGGTGAGAGCACGTAAGTTTTCCAATATATGCAACTCCAGTTATGTTTTTATAAAGACTACTAAAATCTTTCAAATCGGGAAGATAGTTACAATAGTCCTTGCCTGACTTTTTGTAAAGACTTGTTTTAAAAGTAAGACAGGGAACTATACTCATTAGATAAGGCTCCAACTTTCTACACACTTCATGTAGTACAAATATATATTTCGGGTCTACAGGATAACCTCCAAAATGTACATGAAGAGAGCATTCTTTGTCATATTCTGTGTATTTTGTTAGAGTTTTTATCTCCTCAGCCAGCAATCCCATACCCTTATCACCAAATAGTACTATACTAGCGTATTCTACGCCAGAGATGGATCCATCTCTGAGTGGTATAAGTCCGTTAGCATAGCATAGATGTTCTGGTACAAAACCCCTGCTAGTCTCAAATTCCAGACCAAATGTATAATTGATTAGCGTTCCTAGGTTATCTGGTTGCTGTGTAGTCTTGCAATTTCCTGTTACTTTGTGAATAGAGGTTAATGCCTCATAATCTTGATCTATAGTGATATATGGATAATGACCACTTCCCTTTATTGAGGGATTTCCTTCAATTTCGTATCCTAGTTCAGGATGATTTATAAGATAATAACCCTGTCTGTTATCATATACAATGTATGGATTATCAGGACTCAAACAAGAACATACAATACCATTCTTTGTTATTATATATAGGGTATTGGGATTTTTCAAAAAGTATCCTAATTCTATGTAGGACTCTCCTATATAGACAATACCATGTGTCAAATCAAGAGAATCCTTAGCTTTCCTGGTAATTTCTTCTACTACCTCCATAATTTTTTTTTTTCAGTTATACATTTGCTTCTTTTCTTTTATTCTACACATTTTAAAGCTAGTTCAGTATCAAACTTAAATGCTGCGGTCTCTTTGATGAAATTATCAAAGGCAGAAGTCTTATAATTTATATTTAGGTCTTTCTGCCTACCATTAAGATAATAAGCAGTTGCACTCCCATAAAAAAGATAAGATGTTTGTCCAGTGAAAGGTACCAAAGTAGGGGGATTGCTGTTACTTATTGTAAACCCTTTACCTTTAATTATTATGGGGTGATAACTAACATAAGCCATAATAGTTTTAAAATTGCTTATTATTTTATCTTCAGAGCATTTTAATTCCTTTTGCAACCTTTGTAAGAAATTTAAGCATTCTACATTTTTTAACAATATTCCACCAAAAAAACAGAAAGAGTGAATACTTGGTCCCCAGTATGTACTACTTATTTCACCCTTTAGATTGGCAAAAAAGTTACCAGTAGCCTTCTTTTGATTTATATAATACCATTGCTTAACTCTATATATTACTGACTCACTTGTGCTTTTAGAATAGCTAGAGTAAGCATCATAATAGTCCTCATCATAGTAATTATAATAACTTATAACAGGACTTACAACCTGTCTATTTACTTGAATTTTATTACTTCTATCATACTTGCCTAGAACTTCCAACACTTTTCCCATTCTACAAAGCATATTAGCAGGTAAAGTATAGATAGTTTCTTTGGGATTCTTTACTGACAACCATTTACTAATCGAAGAGAATATAAAACCATCACCATTTCTTACATAAAAAAATGGCCTTTCATCCTCACATATTTTACTATAGTTATTGTATTTAGAACTTCCTTTGAAGGCAAGAGCTTCTGGGTATCCTTTCCTATAGTCTACTATGAGAAAAACTGCAGAGCCTTCATACTCTCCTAGAACATCATATCCTTTGTAATAGAATATGTGAGCCATAACCTGAGAATCTGTCATATCTTTAACATCAAGATCTGGTACATACTTTTCTGCCAGTCTTTTGTAATTAGTTATAGTCCCATTATGAAGTAAGACAAATTCAATTTTATCTTTGTTTCTTATGATTACTGGTTGAGCTGTCTTAGCAGATATGCTACCTACTGATGCCTTTCTACAGTGCCCCAATGCTATTGTACATGTTTTGGTCTCATTTACTAAAATACTGTTCTTCATAAAAGTTTCATATAGCCTATCTTTATCCACTCCATATTCAACTCTTCCGTCTATAAATACACCACAAGAGTCTCCCCCCCTAGAATCATTAACAATTCCAAGGGTATTAAATAAAACGGAATCAAATTCCGATTCCGTTTTATTTATAATACCAAATATACCACACATGATTTTTTTTTTAACGATAGAACTGTTTGTTTTTTGTTATAAAGTTTTTAGCTAAATTCTTGTCTCCTTCGTTTATAATCCTTTGAACTGTAATAGGGTCTGGTAGGTCAAGACCATTATTAAGGTTACACACGGCCTTCATAGTATTTTCCCACATAAAAGAAATGAGAAAATCATTAGCCAGGAAGGCTCCAGACAATACTCTATATTCCACTCCATAGGAGGTTAATCTAAAACACCCCGCCTTGCCATATAATAATCTTCTTCTAGAATCTTCATCTATAAGAACGGATGGAATGCCCAAAGTTACGTCCAAATGTTTTACCAGATCTAAGGAAACTTCTTTGCTAGGATTGTCATAACCTACATGAATATGAAAACCTGCACTTCTTAGATTAGTCTTGTCTCCTTCTGGTCTAGGATTGCTTTGTCTCGTATAGGCGTTAAAGTCTACAGAACAACCAAATAATTTAGCTTCATCACTTTGAAGCTGATCTTCATCCACAATGCAAGATGCAGTACACTTTATATCATAGTTTGGATTTACTTTCTTAACAAACCTTCTAATGTAATCTTTCATAAAATTATGTGCATTTACAAATTCTACTATTTTTTTACAGGGAGGAATGTTGTATTCTGCCAATATATTATCGACTTCTAGACCAAAACCTGTGGGCATATCTTTGTCTCTATAAGGATCCCCCTTTCTTCCAGGTATAAGTCCAATAGAGGATACAACCCTATCTGTATCCAAGTTTATTATAAATAGTTCAGGATCACTTCCAATAGTTACATTATTTATCTTCATTTCTTTTTCTTTTTTAATTGATATTACTCCTTTTTACCCGAGTCTCTTTTTTCTTGATTTTTTCTCTCCTTCCTTTAGCATTATATCATCTATCAGGTTGTTTATCATTTCTATTGTAGGAGAGGTGCTCCTCATCATCTCAGGGTGTCCTTGAATGGCCAAGCATTTAGGGAATCCTTTTTTATGATATAGCACTATTTCTGGTTCTCCTTGTAAAATTAATTTCTCAATTTCCTGTTTAGTACAAGGTTCGTAGATTGGACTTCTACCTAACTCGACATACAGAACCTCGTAGTCTTTTGGTGACATATCATAGGGATATTGCATTTGGTGATGGGTCGAAGTAATCTGATACACCTTTTTATCTACAGTATTTTCTGTGGGGATCAAAGGGTGAGTTGAAGTTATAGAATGATTTTCAACATCTTGTACCAGTTTCCCTCCATTTGCTACACACAGAAATTGAGCTCCTCTACAAATACCAATGACTAGTTTTGTATCCAAAGCAGCACATATCTTGAAAGCTTCTAATTCCTTTTTATCTCTGTCTATGTTACTGTAGGTAGAAGGATGTCTTAGCTCATTGTACAAGGAAGGATCAACATCTTCACCACCCGTAAATATTACAATGTCTGCATCTTTCGGATTGTTAACTAGTTCATAGTCTCTCAAAAACACTGCATAATAGATACCACCACCTACTACAAATACTTTATAACGTTTCATAATTATTATCTTTTATTGTTTCTTTTTTTTTTCTCTATTCTTTAAATACTTAACAATTCTTACTAAGTGAATTTTTAGGTCCTTAAGCCTTCTATCTTCCCTAACACACCAATTCTCTATTGTATCTGCAATATCCATTCTGTGTCTTTTAAGATAGATTGTTGAACTTTCTATACGTTTTACATCCTTCACATTTGAGTGTAACTGATTCAATGCCATTGATGGATTGTTTTTAAGAAATTTCTTTAGCTTGAGACTTGATATTGGATTACTGTACCCCCCACCTAAAGGAACTGAATGATTACTGTACCTATATGAAAAATTTGATAATATCCCTAAATATTCATTGAAAAAATCAAATATAGTTGTCCCTTTTACCTTTATAGTAGGCCATAAGATCAACAAATCCGAAATTATCATATTAAAAGGAAACTCATATAAGTACCTTACTACCGTAGATACCCATTTAAACTGAGCCAAGTTGCCTGTCATTGTTATTTCTATGTCTATATCTAGGTCTTTCGAGACCTCAATCCTATAAGTCATTGGTACCACCTTGCTGACTAAACTCATATATAAGGCTACTAAAGACTCAGGTACTAAGGACAAGTTATTTCCTCCTTTATAGGACATAGGTGTATGTAAAGTTATGCCTAGTACTGCCTTTGGTACTAGGTTTTTTCTATATTTATTTTCAAGATCAACGTACAAATCACTAAAACAAGCAACACCGTCCCTTTCCATAATTATATTAGGAGCAGTGAACCTGTAGTTAGTGTCATAATCCAACAAGTCGTCTTGTACATCACCCGTTAGAGTTATCAGTTTTTCTCTATAGGAGTTTTCCAATTCTTGTTTACTTAAAGCCATGATTCTATTATCTGTTTATATTTAGTTAGTCCTAATGCCCCTAAGCCAGGAGCTGAATTACTCTCGAGTATCATAAATTCTGGATAGTCCCCTTTGTTACTTACCTTTATATCAAAAGCTGCAATGTCCAGCCCTATTGATTTCAAGGCTCTAATACATTCCTTCTCTATGTCATTCCAGTTAATGGGCCTACAAAACTTCTCATTGGTTTCTGTTATCCATACACAATTATGGTCATGTCTATGCCATCTCTCCTCTGCATCCTTCTTTAGCATCTTTCTACAAGCATAGAATATACCATCCTTGGTTACATGTACTCTGTATTCTCTTGCATAGTTGTAATACCTTTCAAATATGTAATTACTAATTGTATTATAATGTTTATGTAAAAATAGCTTTATATCCTCTGAACTTTTAAGCAAGTATAAGCCTCTACCTTTTGAAGAGTTTTTATGTTTACAGATAATGTATTTCCATTCATGTCCTATTCTGGATTTTAATACGTTCACAATAGTTTCTTCTGTTATATTTTTTGTGAAGTGTAGCCATTCTGGAGTCTTAATGCCAGCCTTATCAAAGGCTTTTTTCATTAATAGTTTATTCCCTGAGATACGACAAGCCTCCGCTGTGTTTATCTCTATAGGATTTTTGCATTTTGTAATGTCTTCTGTTCTGGTTGTACTACCTAGTCTAAGTATAGTAGTATGGCTCACCAGTATTTTTCTAAGTTCTTTACATGTAAAGTTCCTAGACCTTACTATAAGATGTTTCTGTTTGTTCTTCATTATTTTTTTTTTAATGAGAAAAAAGTGATGTAGGGAACATGCCTACATCACTCATGGTTTAGTTAAAGTTGATCTTTTACTGCATTGTAGACTATCTTAGAGAGCTTTTCTCTGGAACACAAAATGTACTTAGCGGGGGTTTGTATTCCAATACTTCTGAGATCTTTAGTGATAGCTACAAGTTCTTTTTTAGTTAACTGACTAAATCTGTTAGAACTGAGTTTTTGCTCATACTTAGGAAAGCTGTTGAATAATTTTTTAAATAATTTTCCGTACTTCATAATTCTTTTTTTTTTTCGTTTAACACTTTGTAATTATTTTCTCTTATTTAAACAATGGACACATTATATCTAAGAACTCTTTTTTACCTTTTACCTTCATCAAGTCGCTTATATCCTTGCCTCCTTCAAAATAGGGTATTACTACATTTGTAAATCCTGTTTTTTCAGAAAGGACTATGGCATCTTTGAAGCCAGGTTTATCATTATCAAAACAAATATATATTTGCTTATATCTCCTCTTTAATTCTAGGATAGCAGTATTACTAATGACATAACCCTCCCCTTGTAGAGCAATAGACGGTATCCCAGTGTTAGCCCACAGACACAAAGCATCCTTTAAAGATGAACAAATACATAATTTGTCCCCAAATTCTGGAATTTTTGTCCAAAGACTAATGACAGACTTATCGTGTTTGTTACTCCATTTAAAACCCCTTCTATTGAAGGGTTGATATATTTTAAGGGTTACCTTACCTTCTTTACGCTCAACAAAAGCATAGGCGTATTTATCAGCCTTAAATACAAATGTATTATTGTTCTTTTCAATTATTTTATGAGAAATGGGGTAAACCTCTGCCAGTTTTAGCCAGCACAGGTCTACTCCATAACTATTCCAGTATTCTATATCATAATCTTCCCAATTCCTGACTTTACAAAATAATTTACTATCATTTCTACTTGCAACTCTAGTCTGGGCTAGTCGGGTATATCTCTTTATCTCCCTATTTTCTTCTTCAGAGAGGTTGTTATAGTCTTTTAACTCGTTATAAATTCTTCGTAAAGTTTCTTTAAAAGACATATTCCACATCCTGGACAGAAGGTCTATAATAGACCCCTTCTCTCCTGTTGAGAAGTCTATATATCTTACGACATTAGGTTCTGGGGAGAAAATACCCATAGAAGGAAATTCATCCTTTCTCAAGGGAGACCTTATTCCTGTAGGTATTTTTTCTAACGCCAGGTAATGCAAAGCTATAATAGGTTCTGGAATTACTGAAGTTACCTCTTCTAAGGTTATACTATCTACACCATTAGCAAATGGCATACTTTTTTTTATTTGCTTAGAAGTTTATTTTTCTTTCTTTTTTTTTTCTTTCTGAACTCCTCTGCTGTTATTAAACCTGTATGATTATCGCAATCAAGACACCATGTATCCTCTTGATTAAGAGGATCACTTACATCAGAACAATACTGATTAGTGTTTGGGTCTATCCATGCTCTTATTTGAACATTTGTTCCCCCACATATAGGGCAGCAAAATGTCTCATCTAGTATTTCTTGTCCAGCCATTGTGGATCTTATTATGCTTGAAAGAAATCCTTGAAATCATTAGGGACTTCAAAGGGCAGATCATCTACAGTGCTTGTAGTATTGGATTGCATAGTAGAAAAGTCTGTCTTGTCTACAACGTATTCTTTCAGGTCGCATACTTCAAAATCTGCATTCTGATAACGTCCAGCGGCCTTTGCATTGTCAAGATCCTTCTTGAGAGAATCATACGAATATGCTCCATTCTTCAAGAAAGCATCAGAATATATAGTTTGATACATCATACCATCTTGACTAGATGTCACACCGAATAACACTTTAACTTTATTATTTGATTGTAGAGAGATCACCTTTTTAACCTCACTTACATCTCCTTTAAACAAGTTTTGTATTTTATCAAACCTAGCTACAGCATCTTCAATGTTTTCTATTTGTACCATAGATCCTGTGTTCCTATCTTTATAAGTTTTGTTAGGAATACCAAGATAGGCCTTTACAAATTTAGTGAGCTGCTCTTCTCCGATTAAAGCTGGACGCATTTCTGCTGTATCAAACCACCTCATAGATTCAGGAACTGTCCCTGACTTAGCATTTTCAATAGGAAGCCAGGCTGCCTCTCCATACCTGTTAATCATCTTTATTTTAGTGTTATCTTTATTCATCATAACACTGTTGACCACATTAATGGAAACTCTACTGATGATTTCTATAGGATTTCCGTCCTTATCCACATGTTTAACTCCATCGGTTTTTACAAGAAAGTCCAGTCTTATCCTGTCAACTTTCTTTTTATTACCCTCGGGACCTATTTCCACTTCACTAAGATATACAGGTTCTCTAGAAATGGCATTGTTTCCATAAATCTTTTCCAATTCATCTTTGTTTGGGTTAACCCCAATTACAAATACTGATCCTACTCCTGTATAAAGTTTCCTAACTATAGGAGTTGAATCTACAGTCTCTTTACCAGCAGCAAATGCCATAAATCCTTTACTTTTCATTTCTTCTTTATTCTTCATTTTCTTGTTTATCTTCCTGTGTTAAATTACTATTCAAAGGTTCTCCATTATAAATATAAAAAGGTGTAGCATGTAAATGTTCAGAATCCTCTGTAGTTGTCATAGGGGTTTCTATGATATTTAGATCCAACAAAGGTTTCTTTATTACATCAATTTTTTTACTAACTTCTGTAATTTCTTCTACAAGTTTGTCTACCTTCTTTTGCAAAAGGTTTCTTTTCCTCTCTAAAGGAGCTACTGTTTGTTCTACTCTCCTTAAAGTGGCCTTTTCCCAATTACTCAATTCTCTCATTTCTCTTATTTCCTTTCTTTTTTTTTTCTTAAATTATGGTTATTGCAAGTTTTCTATCTTTAAGTGCCTTGCATACTTTTATTACTTTAAACTTCCGATCAAAATAGTTCATGGCATCTAGTAAGAATGGGGATATGTCATGTACTATTATATTATTCCATAAGGTCTCAGTTAGGCAAGGATCTTTATTAAAGTCTTCACAATAAGCCATTATAATAGACTTACAAGACTCTATATCTAGACTCTTTAAGAGATTGATATAATCTTCCCTACTCAATTCCATAATACTCTCTAATAGTGGTGTCTATTAATTTTAAACTATTAGGAATTTCAAAATCTTTAAACATACCAATGGGGGACTTAGCTGTCGAGTGATTAGCCTTTGTTTGGAATAGATATTTATTATCTCCATCATCCCCATATTCTACTCTACTGATTAACACGATAGGATAAAAGCCTTCTGGAGAAGTTTTTGTAAGCTTTTTCCCTATTATGGAAAATACCACCTTTTCCGTACCATCTGCCTGGGTCTGCAACATTGTATGTCCCATAATATAAACAACCTGGTCAGGCCTAAGAAGAGTATTGCATAGAATATTAATCTCTATAACATCATTTGCAATATCTCTCCACTGATCATAAGTCATTTTCTTCCTATCATTGAACTCCTTCATTGCTAAGTAGATATTAATAGTGTCAATAGCTACTGACTTTATTTTAGGATTTTTTGCTGCATAATTAAGGGATTTCCTTATTTCCTCAAAATTCTTAGGTTCTAGGTAGTTACCCTTGTCTAAACCCCACATGCCAGCTGGAAATGGCAATGATTTTCTATCAAGATTTAGTATAAGGTGACTCTTAGGGTCCATACCCTGGTAATTTTCTAGGTCAAATGAACCATCTGGATTTATAACTGTGGATGTTGTTTTTCCATCTCCAGATGGTCCAAGAATTGCTACAATAATAGCCATTTGGTTTCTTTGTTCTTGTTTTTATTTTTTATAATTAATTATTTTTTCTTTTGCCTAATGATAAACTGAAAAATGATTTTGTTTTGGTTTTGCCGTAGTTAGGATTAATTTTCTTATATATTTGTTGTAGGGCTTCTTTATTGTCAGGAGTTGGCAACTCCTCGAAATGAGACACAGCCCCATCAAAATAAAGCCCTATTATACCTCCCATTTCACCATCCCTGTTCAATATTACTTCCAAGAACCTGATATTATCTTTTAATATAGATATATCATAACCCAGATATTCTGGTAGCCCAAATCTAAAAGGGGCAAAAATGCCTAATAAGACATTTGCATCTCTTGAAGTATATTTTGTATCTCCTAGCCCTGCTGCACTAGGTCTGAGTCTTCCCAGTTTAAAAGCTTCATTCCCTTCCTGTTCAAAAGCTTGTTGCTGTACAATGACTGGGCTCATCTTATATCTGTTTCTCATATATTTTGCTGCATACTCAGAAAGTTTATCGGCTGCCTTCTTTATGCTGCCTTCTTTATCTGAAGACATAAGATTGATAGTGTCAATAAAAGGAACTATATAATGATTTGGATTATTCAGGGTGTATTCCTTAAAACTATTGTACTCCCGTATATTTCCCAATTCATCTTTATATTGCTTTGTTTCATAGTAAGCTGTTCCTACAGATTCTGCATATTCTTTGCAACACTTGTATATGCCGACAGAACTTTCTTCTTCACTAAATATGATGTTAGCCTCCATGAAGTTCAGTATATCAACAATCTTAGGACTATTTAAGTAGTCTATGATTTCCTTTGGGCAGGGTTTGTCATTTGATGAGCTTCTTAAATCCCTGGGAGAAATCCTAATCTTTCCATTGCTTACCTCATAAAGTAGCCAACACATCATTCTCTGCATTATTCTGAGTTTAGTTTCCTCAATATTAAAATACAGTATTGTTAATTGTACGTTCTTGTTGAGATAAGCATACAATAAGGGTTTAAAAACGAACAGATAAGAAGCTATCTGAGTTTTTCCTCCTTTAGTAAAGCTGGTTATAGCATAATAGGTACTTTGTTCTAATCCTACATAATCATTTTTAAACCTATCAAAGGTTATAGGGATACTATTTATCTCTCCCTCTTCTATCCTTGTTTTTCTGGATAGGATTTCATTCATAGCGGCCTCCCTTAGAGCTCCCATATTATCTTATATTTAGAGTCCAGTCAGAATTATTCTCCAGTAAACCCTCATTTTTGCCTTCTATTAAATCTGCCAATAAGGAGCTCTGGATTATTTCCCCATCTCTTCTTTCATCTTTCCAAATAAAATACTTTAATAACTTCAAATATGTATAGTTTCCATTAAAGGAGTCTATATAAGACTTTGTGGCCTCTATTATTTGCTCGTCAGTAAAGTTATTTCCATATCTCTTAAAAAAAGATTTAAGTTTCTTTTCAATATCAGCTGTGTTTCCTCTATAAGAATAAGGAGTTCCTGGTATTTTACCTAGAGGATACAGTGCTCTTAGCTTAAGGGCAAGTTCTTTTATTCTATTCTGATAACCAGAGATGTTACTATCACTATCAAGAACTATATTATTGACAACCTCAATACCTTTTGGAGTAAGTGCAAACTTCCCCCATGTAGTAAATAAATTATTATTTATTTTAGTTATAAGTCCTTCTGATACTAGGTGGTTGTATAACTCTTCTGTATTCTTAGGATTTAATGAGGCCAATATTAAAGCTTCATCTAGGGTTAAACCATATTTTTCACATATATCACTATTGAAATGTAGTGTCATATTAATCTTCTAAAATATCAATGCCTATAACCTTACCATTTAAGGTACTAGCCAGGTTATTAGCATGACTAGTTATCCTTTCTATATTTGTTAGGTTGTTCCAAGTTCCTTTCTTGTTATAAGGAGCTATAGGTGTGGTTATCATATATTGATAACATTCTTTGGTAAGTTTAATGTGTTGTATAACCTTATCTTGTACAAGAGGATAATGCCTAGACTGTCCCCTTTTTATCACTTTCACCCCCTTATTCTTTTTGAATCCTTTGGGGTTTAAATCTTTGTTGGTAATAAACCACCCTATCTTTATGGGGGTGCCAGCCCTTCTGAGTTTAGCCCCCTTTGTCTCAATGCTTACTATTATCTTTGTTTCACTATCCATATCTAATAAAAAAAAAAGTATTGTTTATACTTTTTATGGTTAATTATACTTTTGATATAATGATTTATTTCTCATTTTCTTTACTCGTTTACTTCTTATTTTCTCTCGGATTCTTGTGTCAAGATCTAGTCTTTCTAGACTTTCTAGATGAATTTTCATTGCTTGTCTTCTTTCTTTATTATAGACTCTATTACTTGATTTATTATCTCATCTAAATCCTTTCTATTATCGTTTAGTATTAAATAATCTCTGATTTCGTCTTCATTTACACGGTATTCCTTAGTATAGAAGTTTGCCTCCTCTAGGGCAAGTCTATTCAGAGCTTCTTGATTTCTCCCAAATCTTATAGCTCTCCTGACACTAACATTGCTATCTGCCAGTCGTTCTATATCTGACTCGATTTTATCTGCTAATCTGGCCAATTCATCTCTTTGTGTAATAAAAGCTTTAAGTTTTATATAAGCATCAGTAGGTTTATACGACGCGAGATATTCCTTTTTATTTCCTTCATTAATAGTATTAATTTTGTTCTTCACTATTCTTATAATAGCTTCTCTTTCTTCTTTTTTCATCTTCTTCATATTAGTTGTAACATATTTTCGGTAAATAAGTAATTAGGTAAGCCTTCTAGGGAATACAAATACTTTATTTTATTTGATAACTCTGGAAGTGAGGTTTTTACTTCAATCTTTTTTTCTATAGTAAATTCGCACTTATTCTTAGCAGATAAACTCCAATATTCTTTGCCTGTTATATCTTTATGACTTACTACGGTGACTTTGTCTCCTTTTTTCAGTTGGGGTACTTTCTTTTCTTTTGGTACCCTCCTAATAAGCGTTACCTCATCTGGATCACAGCAAGCTATCCCTTCTCCTATTCTGATTTTATCTATGGATTCTTCAAAACCTGCATAAAAGCATCTTTTTGTAAGGTACTTCTGAACATTTGGGTCTTGATCAAACATAGGATAAAGAAACAAGCCTTCCTTAGGTCCCCCTAATATTTCACTGTAATAGCCAATGATAAAACACGTAAATCCTTTCCATTCCACAACAGATCCAGGTGTAAATAGGGCAAGAATGTTAGGTTCCCATTTATTTGTTATTTCTTCCATATAATTGTGTATATAAGTTTATGTATTCTTTTAAAATTTGACTTTCAGCTTCTTCTCCCCATAATTTGCAGTTGTGTGTTCCGTATAGGAAGTACCCCATCGTATAATGGGGTGATTTGCAAAAAGGACATTTTATTTCCATCGCTTTATAAATAACAATATATATATATTTTAATGTGTATTATATTCGGCCACTTCAAAAGCACAGTCCCAATCACGGTCTGTCATGCTATCATCGCAGGTATCCTTATACCTATGTCTGTCCTTATTTCTCATATTATGAAACTTATCTTTGCATTGAGTACAACAAAACGCTTGTGAATACTGACGTTTAGTAAATTTAGAATGACATACAGGGCACTCTATTACTTCTCCAACTTTTGAATTTTTATTAGTTTTATATAGACCTTTCTTCATAATCAACGATACATTTTTAAAACAACTATATTTTCCCATTCTTTAATATTAGGGCTAATATCTGTGTAATCAATGATTGGAAAGTCATACAGATCAGGAGCGAACAAACTCTCAAGTTCATCACTAATCTGTACAACTCTTAATTCTGCATTCTTATTATAGTTCATTTCTATTTCTCCTTTCCTGTTTTAATAAACCCTTGCTCGATGCACCAGCAGAGCATTTTGTAGGCTGATTTCAAAAGAGTAGACTCACAAAAGACTGTGGGGTGCATAATATTTCCGTTATCATAAAATACACTAATCCCACCTTTGTGATAATAGATATTTAAATTAAGTTCATAATTTCCTAATTCTATACTTTTCGGCAGCTTTTCGAGCGTATCCTGCAAGGTGTATGCGGGAACAAATTCCCAACCTGTAAGCCCGACATGTTGCTGGTTATTTCCTATTACAAGAATCCATTTTCCGTAATGCTCTTGTGATTTTGGGTTGTAGTCTATAAGTCTTGCCCAATAACACATAGTTTCTCCTAATTCAAGCCCAAGTTTATTCAGGTGCTGCATCTGCTTGATTGACAATATACCATCCATTATAAAGTTTTTTAATTAGTAGCCCCTCCTGGAATCGAACCAGGATTTATTACTTAGGAGATAATTGTTTTATCCATTAAACTAAGAGGCCGTATATACTAGTTGTACTCTAAGTTACAACTAGTATAAGAACACATGAATCCTGTTATAAAGTTAACGATTTTATTTATATCTTCTTCTTTGGTTCTCTTATCCAAAAGAAATAACAGTGTCCCTTAAATAAGTGTTTAAGCGCATATCTTAAGGTGTCTTGAAAGGTTCTTGTACACATTTGATATACTATACCATGTTTTACGGTAAATAATACTATAACATATTTCTTTCTTTTTCCTTTCATCTTGTTACTTCTTATAGGTTTTTATACAAGTATTTTTCAAGTTCTTTATGCAACATTGTTTTGTACTTGTCTATGCTACATGTGGGTATTGGAAGCTCGACTAATTCGATTTTTAAGTCTTTTAATTCATTTCTTGAAAAATCTGTTAATAAGTGTTTTATTGGATCTGACAGTATTTCAAAAAGATGTTTGTCCTCCTCTAAAAGATCAATGGACCTAACTATATAGCAAGACAGATTTTGCTCTGGGTCAACATGTAATTTGGGTGTCTTTTTCAGAAATTTAATGGGAACTTTGTCATATATATCAGTAGTATCCCATACTTTCATATAAGATGAATAGTCAGGACAGTACAATATCTCTCCTATTCTAAAATTATCACTACCTACAAATTGATAACTTTTTGGTTTTAAAGTCCTGTCAGGATTAATGAACTTTACAGTTACAATACGTCTCATAATTTTTTTTTTAGTGTACTTAGTCTTCTTTTGTTTCTCCAAAAATAACTTCTTTGTATAAGTCTTCTGGTATAGCATAGGTGCAATCTTTACAAGGATGCCCTTCTATTTCCATACAGAATACACATTCATTGAATCTTTTATGATCCATGAAAAGTTGAATTTCTGGAAATGTTGTCAGAATATAATGTGTTCTTTTCATTTTCTTTTTTTATTTATGTTGTTAATAGACTACTTATTGCAACTGTACTAGTTGCTGCAAGTAACATAATTAGTATCAGAATCTTCAAGCCATTTTCAGCCTTGGATAATTCTATTCCTATCATACCTGCTAACCATATTGCTATTATTAAGCAAATTCCTGTAATTAAACTCATGTTTCATTTATTATTATTATTATTTTTTATGTACCCCTACCCAGACTCGAACTGGGATTAAAAGATTAGAAATCTTTTGTTCTATCCATTGAACTATAGGAGTAAATAAGCCTATTTTCACAAACAGGCTTATCAACATGCTTAGTATTAACTTAAATGATAGTCTTTCCTATCAGTCAAATAGACTAAAATCTTTATTAGATCTGAGTAAGGTATAGGTTGTGATTACCTATATTATTCCTAACTTCTATGGGCTTTTTATACTATTATAATTTCCTTCGTAGACCAACTGGGACTCGAACCCAGACGGACAACTGTCCAACAAATTTTAAGTCTGTCTTGTCTACCAATTCCAACATTGATCCATAAATCACTATCCACCCTCTGCAAGAAAACAGCCTATAATATCTTTGAAAGTAGGTATAGCCTTATTACACTTCCTTATGATAGTGATTATTAGAAATTACACACTTTCCTAAAATCTTTATGAAAATTTTAAGTATGAAACGGCAAGAACAATGGTGATATTATGGCAATATCTTGTGTGTAATTTTCTAATGAGTTTTTCTATAATTGCGTACTAAGGTATCTAGCATTTTCCTTATGAGTTGTTCAATATCCCCAGGAATGAATACTCTTTTACCACCATAATAGAATGTGCTATTTTTAGTAACATTCAATATTTGGTTATATTGTGCATCATTGGGCTTTTTTATGTCTTTGACAATATTTAGGGGAATTTGTATTGGTTGAATATTAATACTCTTTTTTTTTAAGACAAGATCCCATCTAAGATAAGCTTCTATCGTAGTGTCATTAATACTCTTGATTAAGTAGGCATAAGGGTTTAAATACTCGTATGATATAATTACTATATCTAAAGGTTTAATAGCTAGTCCTGAATCTTGCTGATTATTTACTGTTAGACTTGGTCCACAATCTGTTAAGTTATCAATATTTATGGTTACTGATCCCTTATTTGTGTCTTGATTTATATTTATGTTCATTTTTTTCTATTTATAAGGGTCTTTAAATACGACTATTGAATCAATTCTTTGTTTACCATCTTCTATAACACACCATCTATCTAATTCTGTTTTACCCCTATAAACATCAATAGCTTGTGGAGTATTTTTATGATCCAATTCTGTTTTTATTATAGATATGGTTAAGGTGCTAAATACTGCTAGAATGATTCCTACAAGAATTATGCTGATACCAGGACGGTTTAGCATAATTGGTAAAACTATCATTATTGCTGCTAATATTCCTATTAGTGTTATTACTAGTGTAGCTAACATGTTGATTTTGTTTTATTGTTAGAAATATGATGGGGCATCTTTGCTGAAGAATATATTTATAGCAATCCATTCTACCCACATCCATATAAATGCTATACATATTGTAATTAAGTAGGCCTCCAGTTTGGTATCTTTTTTATCCGTGCTCATGGCTGAATTTTTTAGTCAAGTCCTAATAAGTGGTCAATTCTCTGTAATACTTTTCGTATAAATGGTAATTTTTCCTTTTTATTAGGGATTTCCTCGGTTTTTATTACTTTCTGGTTGTTTAGTATTATATTGTCACTCATAAGTACAAATCCTTTTGATGTAGGTGTTGATTTCCTTAGTACAGTGTACCACCTTACATGCAAACTTCCTAGAGTTCTGTTTGTTTTTAATGAAGCTTCTATTAGTCCTTTATGAATGTTGTACATGTGATTTCGTACACATTCTATTATAATAGAATCTTCTTCTTTTGTGTACCTTTTGTAACGTCTTAACTTTTCAGGATTCATGATTTTTTTTTTTTTTATTGTTAATAATCAGATTTTATGGGTCTTTTCTTTAGTCCTCTTTCCATTCTGTTTTTATATTTTATTCGTCTTTTGTGGGCAACAGGTCTTCGATGTATGCCCAACTGACATAATATTTTAGCATATATCCCCAATGCGCAGGTGTCTCATCAATAAAATGAATTGTTCCTGACTTATGCTTCAATAAAATGGGAAGTTTTTTAAAATCAGGCTTCTCGTCCATATTGTGCCATACGGAGCTGATACGCCAATTTGCACCTTTCTTGAATCCAAATGCAATATGATACCTTTCAGTAGCATCAGGAGTTTGATTAAATGCAAATTGCCCAGCCGCCTTTTCTATTTGTTCTTGTGTCATGTTTTTATTTGTTTATTGTTTCTTGGATTGCATGATTGTTATGGTTCTTTTCATAATGTTAGTTTTTTCTTTGAATTATTGAAGTTGTAATGAGTATTATTATACAAGAGGTCATTACAGCTGCTATTAAGACTCCAAAGAGGTTTATATTTGCATATATTAATGCGTAAATTGTCGTTAATAAGGCCAAAATGATTGTTATATATTGCATAAGATTTTTCATTTGAGTTGATTTTAATTATTAATGAGACTGTATTATTAGCTAAGTAATTTATATATCTTGGCTGATAACTGTTTTATTTTAGAGCTTAATTTGGGGGATAGGGATATTAAAAACCCAACATACAACCCTCCAACACTACCACATAACAAACTGAGAATCAATAACTTATCCATAATAATAGTAGTTAAAATATGTTAATATTACAGTCTAAACTCATTAAAACATAGCGTATTTAGTGGGTTAAACTGTTAAATAATTTAACTGTTTATTAACCTATTTAACAAGTATTAACTATCTAACAGACTAATTTAACAGTTATTTAATATTATTAGTAACATGATTTTATATTATTTTTGTATTGTATTTTTATACATTTTGTTTCTTGTTTTTATACAATTTTCAAAGCTTAATTTATACAGAATAATAGTATAAAATCATGCTAAAACATCTTGTTATTTTATACAAAAATAACTCAGTTTTCTTTTCTTTTTTTTTTCTTTTTTTTTTTTTCTTTTCTTTTATATTATATATATATATTATATATATAATATTTTCTTTTCTTTTATATATAGTATATTATAATAATATTTAGAATAACATTACTACTAGAGTGTATAATTAAAATATAATAGGGCGATTGTTTTTTTTTTCAAACACCCTACCAGGCATGCTTGGTAAATTTTAGTAGGAATATAACCACAACACAACAGAGAATTAGACAATAATTGTATTTTAATTATTTTGTTTTGTGTATTAGGCTATATTCCTACTAGGGATTAATAAAAAAAAAGGGAGTATTTCTACTCCCTAACTGTTACCAAACAATAGCATTGTCCATATTTAGTTCATGCAGTACATACCCATCATAGGCCATAGGATACTCATCAGTTGCTGGACTTTTAACATGACTGACAACAAACACAGTATCTTTATCGCCTTGTTGAATCTTTTCCCAGGCTTTCTTTGCAACATGACCTACTAAACTGCCACATGAAAAGAATGCAATACCCTCTTTTTTAGGATTGGCTTTAATCAAGAATGGCAAGTTACCATTAATCTGTTTGATTTGTTCAACAGACATTGTGTTACTGAATACTGAACCAGTTTGTTCAATTCTTTCTTCAACATTAGTTTCCATAATGATATAGTTTTATAGTTTAACATATATGGGGTACTATCCCCAACTCAAATTAAGGGGGAGGGGGGAGAGTGCCTTATAACCCCCTCATAGAAATAAAATAAGATCTAAAAAAAAATTCTAAAAAAAAAAATAATACGAAATTGTAAATAAATAATTAATAAATTTGGAAATTACAAATATTATATTTATATTTGCCCCCTGAACGCCAAAGATACTCCAAGGTCTTTGCCTATCCAGAGATTCATACCATAAATTTGATGTACAGGCTTTGGAAAGAGATAGGGTAGTATTCTTACATAAAGAAAAGGTTTAACCCTATGCAAAAACAGTCCTATTTATAAGCAAATGTGACCTACCTACTTGGATGAGAAAAGGTTGAGGGTAAAAGGTCCTAGGGGAAAAATTAACCGCCATTTGTGAAGTTTTAGGATAAGGGGCTATAGTAATATAGCCTTAGATAGAGAGAAATTAAATCAATATATTAAAAAAAAAATTTAGTATCTCCCTATAAGGGAAAAATACACCCTAAAGGGAACTGAATCAGACCTTACTAAGGTAGTAATTAGTAAAGGTTATATACTTAATAAATGTTAAAAGCAAAAAGATTTCTATGATTAAATTTGCATATTTAAAACATAGTGTATAACTTTGTACCAATCAAAAAAAAATAAAAGATGGAAAGATTATTTAATGTTTATGATGTAAACAAGATTCTATTTGATGACTTGGATAAGGTAGAAAAAATTGACAGATTTATTCAGGGACACAGTAAGAAATCAGATACAGCTGATAAAGCCAAGAAGTGTAGATTTGTATCTGCAGAAGGGGATATTTTAGTGTTTCATACTGACCAGGGAGATATTAGAGTACCATTATCTAAGAAAATAGTAAGTTGTGATATAAGGATAATGTATAAATGATTATGAAAGAAATGAGTAAAAAAGATAAATGGGTAACAGCTGCTATCTTCACTATTGTAGTAGTAGCAGTTCTTTTATCAATAAAATTGTTGCCTTTTTATACCTCTTTAATAGCCTACAGTAGTTTTGTAGCTGGGGGTATATCAGGTTGGCTCATAAAGTACTTGTATGATAAGTATATAGTGAAAGTTTAACATATTTTTTTTTCTTATTTGTTCTTTTTTTTTTTTCTTAAGGGATACTAAGTTTTGGTATCCCTAATCTAGGGAATTGGCCTAATAGGTTAAGGCACTACATTTGGGATGTAGATAATGTAGGTTCGAGTCCTATATTCCCTACACTGATGATTGGCATGCGATCGACGTAAATAACTATATATCTGACAGCAACTAGTTCTACATCGTAAGGTAGCTTGGTACTACAGCAAGGTGTTTAACTGTAGTATTGCCTCTATGGGGGAATAGGTAGACCCGCTTGTCTTAGGAACAAGTGTATTAATACGTATCAGTTCGAGTCTGATTAGGGGCACATATTGATAATTAGGAATTAAACTTGTTTTAATAACAAATATTTAATAGATATACTATGGAATATACTAGTAATGGGGCTAGGGTAAACTTTCAAGTTTCTCGCCTAGGAGATATAACAGGACCTAATTTTGAGATAGGTTTACCATTTTTAGTCAAAAATACTACAGATGAGCCTATCAAGGCTACTGTAATTCCTCAAGGACAAGAAGAACAAGTAGAGACTACTTTTTTTTTTCAGGGTGGAATCCTGAAATAGTTAAAAAGGTTATTTCAGATACTACAGGATTACAATATGGCATGTAATATAGGTGTAGCTAATGCTATAGGATTCAAACAAAATAAAACAGAAACTATAGAGACAAAAGTCAAGAAGGCCCTAATATTATGCTATAATATTAAAAAGCAGGGAGCTACTAATGAGAATATGGCTTCAAATCCATATTTAATAGACCTAAGTGGTAATGGGCACAATGCTATAGTTAACAACTTAGACTGGACAGAAGAATGTGGTATTGACATGACCACACACCCTTATTCTTTAGTAATTGCAAAAGGGGAGGGTAATGGGGAGTCTAAGGATAAATTAAGAAATATATTTGCAGAAGGATTACCTTTGATAGATGACTATACTATTATAGTAAACAGGGAGACTGATTCGTCCCAATATGGTAAGACAGGATTTCCTTGTTACAAGGGTGGTATAGTAGGGGGTTCAGGAGGAAATCAGGTTTTTGGATTTGAAGAACATGGCCTAGCTACAATAGGTAGCTCATCTTTTGGACTTTCTACTGTAACCAGTTTGCGTAGTAGTGGATATAGTTATCAGACTAAAAACTCATATAATGGAACTTATATAAGTTCTGGGAAAGCTGTAGATGTGATTGGGGACTTTAAAGTATGTTTTCACACTAATATGTATAATTATAAGTGTATTATGTATTCTATGGCTTTATTTAATCGTTCCTTAACCAAGGAAGAAATAGATTGGGCAATTAATAATATTCTTGAGTAAAAAAAAAATGTTTATGAATGAAACAGACTTTCTTTTAACTCCCCTAGAGGACAAGAGATCCTTTTTAAAAGGACCTATTGGTCCTCCTTCCCCACTGGATAATAGAAACCCAGGATTTTTTATTGAGTTTCTTAATAATCTTGAAGGGTGGAAAACAAAATGTAAGAACCTTCATTGGTCTGCTCCAAAGAAAAATATTCATGTGTATCTTGATGAGTTTTTGGCAATCTTACAAATCTACCAAGATTCCCTGGCTGAAGGATACATGGGCATTTTACCTAAAATGCCCCCTAATGCAATAAAAGGTACTCAGTGTGAAGCTTTAAATGCTATGGACTTTATAACTGATATAATATCTAAAACACTTATGTTTTATGATAATATACCTTCAGACACTGCCTACAAAGGCATAGCTTCGGAATGTGAAACTTTTATACAGGATATATTTAAATATAAATATTTGTTTGGGTTATGCAACTGGAAATCAGATGCTTATTAAAGTCCCATACATAAATCAATATGAAGAAATTAACAGTTAAAAGGTTTCAAAATACTAGGGCACTAGAGGCATTTTTTAATACAAATCTTATACAGAAAGATGATGTATTAACTGTCTTCAAGGAAGAAGGTGAATTTGTTGTATTATACTATATAAGGTATGAAGAAAGTAGAAAGACCATTGATGAGTGAGGATGAATTTAAAGAATACATGGATAATTCTTTAAATTTAAGATACTATGAATGCGTAAATAAGTTTAAATCAGTACTTAGGGCCTTTAAAAAGGGCTATATAACTAAAGAAGGTATAATGGCCCCTAAGAGACCCTTCAATAATAGAAAACCTACCAAGGGCAGAAGTTTAAATGAATTGAAAAAATCAATATATGGGCAGCTCAGAAATAAATATAGAAGATCAATATAATGAATATAACAAAGAGCCAGTTATATATTGCGCCAAGTGCCTTTCCTTGGCTATAAGGGAGATTGATGGGGAGGACTATTGTGATAAGTGTGGGAGTACTGAGGTTAAATCATGCACTATATATGAATGGGAGAATATGTATCAAAAAGCTTACGGTAAAAAATATTTAATTAAAAATAGGAGATTTTAATATGGAAGAAAATAAAGAAAAACAGAATGTAAAAACTGATTCTACAGAGAATCAAGAAACCAAGCTGACTTATGAGCAATTAAATCAAGTAGCTATACAACTTCACAATCAACTACAAGAAGCTACTAAGAGGATTAATGAAATGAACTTAGTTAATGCTTTTGAAAGGCTTAAATACTTATTTAAGGTTGTAGAGTATAAAGATAATTTCAATGGGGCTTTTGTTATTAATGTGATCAAAGAGATTGAAAATATGATGACTATTCCAGATCAAGAAGAAGACAAGAAAGAATCAGAAACGAAAGAATAAAATAAAGATCTGCAATCACTACTATGAAATATAACAATGTAATTAGGGTGCCTACTACCATTGATAATTTCTTTAAATTATGGTTGGAGTTCTTAAGACCTTTTCATAAGCTTACAGAAAGGGAATTAGATGTAGCTGCCTGTTTACTAAAAAACAGATATAAACTTAGTAAGGTAATATTTGACCCAGATATATTGGATAAGGTAGTAATGAGTCCCGAAACAAAAGAGAAGATTATGGAAGAATGTGGCATTACTATAACCCATTATAGAGTTATTCTTGGTAGATTGGCAAGAAATAAAATTATAATAAATGGTAAAATAAACCCTAGGTTTATACCAAATGTAGTGGAGGATAAAGGAAATTTTCACTTACTGCTTTTATTTGATATAAAATGATATACGAAGATATTTGTAAAGTTGTTTCAGAAGAAACAAATATACCAATAAATGTCATAAAAGAAGTATATAAATCTCAATTCTTGTTTTTAAGAAATAAAATACAGGAACTTCCATTAAAAGAAATTTCTTCTACAGAAGATTTTGAAAAGCTAAGAACTAATTTCAATCTACCTTCTCTGGGCAAATTTAATTGTACTTATGATCACCTTATGGGTATGAAAAGGAAATACGAATTAATAAACAAATTATTTAAAGATGATAAAAGTAAAGCAGGTGAGACCCATGTTTAATAGGATAGTGACCACTATGGACACTTATATAGAACCTGAATATGTAGCAGGAACTAATATAATAGACACGAAAAAGTCTAGGGGATCTTTAAAAGAGTACCAAAAAGTTATTGCAGTAGGTCCAATGGTTAAGAATTTAAAAGTTGGAGACCTAGTTTGTATAGACCCAAAGAGATATGCTGTAATGAAACACAATCCAGGTTCTTTGAATAATGGGGTAATAAAGGACAACCCTGTAGTGGGGTATAATTTTGATTGTGTGGTAATAGACGGTAAAGATTGTCTATTATTAGTGGATAGCGATGTATCATTTGTAGTTGAGTCTTATGAAGAGGTATCAGACTAAAAGTATTAACATATAAGGGATTAAGACTCAGCTTAATCCCTTATTTTTTTTTATTGAATAAAAGAAATGAGACTATTTAGATATGAAGGTTATAATGTTGTAATAGAACCTGAAGCTTTGACATTAAAACCTTTTAAAAAAATATGGACTAGGGATAAATCCAGACATAAAGAAAAAGCTTTATTAGAGCTTGGTTTTATATACTTTTTCTGTGATCCAAAAAGTGACTATCAATATATAGTGGATGAGGAAGCCAGGATGCAAGCTATTATAGAACAGGAAGGTATGAATCTAAATTGGAAACCAGATCCTATTGTTCAAGAAGCAATGGATCTGTATTGTTCTTTTAAGAGTGAGGCAACCCTCTTATTAGAAGATACTAGATTTATGATAGGCAAGCTAAGGGAAAGGATTAAGAAAGTTGATTTTAATACTTTAGAGATAAAAGAATTTAAAGAGGTTACTACTATAATAAAACAATTAACTCCTCTTATAGAAGAATTAGACAAGGCTGAAAAAGCTATTCTATCTGAAATAAAAGATTCAGGAAGAATGAGAGGCTCTGGGGAGAAGTCAATAATGGAAGATAGTTTAGATATTTAGTATGACAGCAAGACAAATAATAGAGGTGTTAAATAAGCATATATTTGATATTAGGAGTAATAACAAAGTATCTAATAACAGCTTTTTCAAACTAAAACCTGAATTGATAACCAATGGGTCTTTTGGGATACATAAGACTTTTAAGTATTCTGTTATATTAGTGAGCAAAAATCTATTAACTATAGAAGCTCTAACTACAGAATTAACTATGCCTGTAGTTAAGGATAAGGAGCCCAGTGCTTGGGAAGAACTAGACAGAAAACTATTATTAAATATTTTAAAATGGATTGGAACTGATAGCTTTGATAAAGTAGTTTATGGAGAAATTGCATGATACACTTATTAACACTAATAAATACCAGACTCCCATTACCGAGGAATTACTTGCCTCATTACCTACCGAGGTAAAAGAACAGCTTTTAGACTTTGTAAATAATGTAGAGTTTATAAAGAGATTAGTATCTCCTAATAGGGAATATGCTAAAGACAGGCCTAGGGACTCAAAAGGTAGGATAATAGTTGATTTGGCCAATCCTCATATATTGGAAGATATGGATTATTTCAGGCCTACAGCTCTACATTTTAAAAAATATGGCTGCTTCACGAAATTAAGACCCAATCCTAATCCCAATAGTGAATATGGTAAGTGGCTTAGAGAAGAAATAAGGAGGTGTTGGGAAGGTTACACAAGGCCCACTGATGGTGAATGGGTTACTGGTTTTATGTATTTTTATATGAATTACTGCCCTATTATGTTATCTGTTACTGATGGGGACTCCCCAGTAGCTCATCGAAAAGAAGATTTCCCTGAAACATGGGAAGGTATATATTGGAGGTTTCATTATATAGATCAGGCAAGAAACGGGGGTTTATATAATAGCTTTAAAGGAGGTCAACACGGGGCAGAACTGGCTAAACGAGGCTGTTCTAAATCTTTTTGCCTAGCATCAATAATGGCTCATAATTTTATATTAGGGGAAAATAAACTCTCTAATAGAAGAGTAATGACTATTTTAACTGCATATCAAAAGGAATATTTGGCAGGTAAGGACGGTACGTTAAGTAAATTTATCCCTATGATTGATTTTTTAAGCTCAACTACTCAATTTCCTAGGCTACGCTTAAAAAATTCTCAACAAGAAATGATCTGGCAAATGGGCTATCAAGACTTAAATGTTGGGGCTAATAAGGGGACTTTGAATACAGTAATAGCTGTATCAGTTAAAGATGATCAATCAAAACTAAGGGGTAAACGAGGTTATATTCTTTTTGAAGAATTTGGATCATTCCCTAAAGTATTAGAGACATATAATATAGTACGATATGGTGTTGAAGAAGGTAATTTTACATTTGGTTTAATATATCTTGTAGGTACTTCAGGAGATAAAAATAATGATTTTGAAGGTGCTCAAGAACTGTTATACTATCCAAAAGGGTATAATATATACACATTACCTAATGTGTATGATAAGGTAAATCAAGGTAAACCAAGCTTTGCGTTTTTCTTCCCAGCGTATATAAATAGGAAAGGTTGCTATAATAAGGACGGGGTGTCTGATATAATAAAAGCCCTGATAGAAATACTGACTATAAGACACCAAACTAAGTACAATTCTTCTGTAAGTCACACCTTAGTACAAACTATAGCTGATATGCCTATCACACCAGCAGAAGCTATTATAAAAACTACATATAATATGTTTCCTGTAACAGATCTAACTGAAAGGTTAGCTCAATTAGAGGCAGATCAGAGCATACTTGACCAAGTCTACATAGCTGATTTAGTGGTAAATAAAGAAGGTAAAATAGAGTATAAGCCATCATTTGGAACTCCTATTAGGGATTTTCCTACTAAGAATAACAAAATAGAGGGGGCAATAGAGTTATATCAAATGCCTGAAATAGATAAAAAGACAGGTAGACCTTTCAATGGTAGATATATTGCAGGTGCTGACCCTTATGATAATGATGAGGCTGATACTATGTCATTTGGGTCAATATTCGTTTTAGACTTATGGACTGATAGAATAGTTGCAGAATATACAGGCAGGCCATTATTTGCAGATGATTACTTTGAGATATGCAGAAAACTATGTGTATTTTATAATGCAAGGCTAAACTATGAGCAAAATAAAAAGGGTCTGTTTAGCTACTTCTCTAGGAATAATTGTTTATATCTTCTTACAGATGTCCTTGATTTCTTAAAGGAGAAAGAGATGGCTAGGCCTGGTTTTGGTAATACTGCAAAGGGCACAACAGCTACAGCTCCAGTTAATGCCTATGCAAAGAATCTTTTAAGAAAGTGGTTATTAGAACCTGTTACTGTTACACAGAAAATAGATGGGGAAGAAAAGGAAGTAGAGGTTCCTCGACTTTATACTTTAAAAAATAAGGCTTTAATAAAAGAACTAATAGGTTTTAATTCAGAAGGAAACTTTGATAGAATTTCTGCAATGGGCATGTTGATGTTATTAAGAGAAGATAAAATGATATTATATAAGGGGGGAGATATGAGAAGTAGATCTGAAAACAGGTCAGCTTCATACTTAGGCAATGATAAGTTTTTCACTAAAAATTATGATTCGCTTAAACTCAGTAAATTTAGTAGAAATGACACATCAAAGTTATTATTTCACTAATAGTATTTATTATTAAACTTGCTTATATTATATTTGCGGAAAATAGCTTATTTATTCTATAAACAAACATGGTGAATGTAATAAATTTTCCTCCACAAAAACTTCCTTTTTCCAAGAAAAATAAGAAATGGAGAAAACAAGTTGTAGATTGGGCTGATAGTAAGACTTTCTTCAACTATAATCTTGTGAGGAAATCAGTAATTCATAAAAAGATAAATTATGATCTTCTAAATGGGAAATTACACATGGAAGATCTAACTTTAATTCTAAATCCAGAGAATATACAGGCTAGCTTTATACCTGATAAAATACAACACTTCCCTATTATGAATAATAAGCTAGACGTATTAAGGGGTGAGGAGTTAAATAGGGTATTTGATTATAGGGTTATAATCACTAATCCTAATGCTGTTACAGAAATTGAAAACAATAAGAAAGCTGAACTATTTTCTAGACTTCAGGAAATGATAGCTGATACTTCTCAAACCGAGGAAGATTTTAATCAGAAGTTAGAAGAGCTCAATGAATATTATACTTATGAATGGCAAGACTTTAGAGAAATAAGAGCAAATGCTCTTCTTAACCATTATGTTAAGGAGTATAATATGCCTGTTATGTTTAATCAAGGATTTATAGATGCCCTTACTGTTGGTGAAGAAATTTATCAATGTGATATTGTAGGTGGGGAGCCTGTAGTACAAAGGGTGAATCCCTTAAAGCTTAGGGCATATAAATCTGGTTATAGTTCTAGGATAGAAGATGCAGACATTATTATTATAGAGGACTATTGGAGTCCAGGCAAAGTAATAGATACTTATTATGATGTTTTAAGTGAAAAGGATATTTCTCGTATAGAAGAAATGCCCGATAATACAGGACAAGCCTATGCAGATTCTATGGATAATATAGATGAACGATATGGGTTTGTAGATGCTACTTTAACAGGAATAGACTTAGGGATTAATCAATACTATACAGATCCTTTTAATTTGTTTTCTGACACTCCTACAAACTCTCTATTACCCTACGATTTAGCAGGTAATATAAGAGTTATAAGGGTTTATTGGAAATCCAAGAGGAGGATTAAAAAAGTAAAATCTTATGATCCAGAAACAGGTGAAGAGGTGTTTACTTTTTACCCTGAATCTTATAACCTAAGAACTGATCTAGGAGAGGAAGAAGAAATTTTCTACATTAATGAGGCCTGGGAAGGAACAAAGATAGGTAGTGATATTTATGTAAATATGAGGCCTAGACCTGTTCAATATAATAGGATTAGTAATCCTTCAAGGTGTCATTTTGGTATAATAGGGTCTGTTTATTCACTAAATGATAATAAGCCTTTCTCCCTAGTGGACAAAATGAAGCCATATAACTACTTATATGATGTCATACATGACAGGCTTAATAAGCTGATTGCCAGAAACTGGGGAAGAATTATAAGTTTAGACCTTGCAAAGGTTCCTAGTGGCTGGGAAATTGACAAATGGTTATATTATGCTAAGACTAATGGTATAGCTGTTGTTGATAGTTTCAAAGAAGGGGATTATGGTGCAGCTCTTGGGAAAGTGGCAGGTGCTTTGAATAATGCCTCATCAGGTGTGATAGATGCAGAAGCTGGGAACTCTATTCAACAGTATATAAACCTTCTGGAATTTATAAAACTTGAGATGTCTGAATCTGTAGGTATTACTAGGCAAAGAGAAGGACAAATAAGTAATAGGGAAACAGTAGGTGGTGTAGAGAGGGCTACTTTACAATCATCTCACATAACAGAATGGCTATTTTCTGTACACGATGATATTAAGCGAAGAGTAATGGAATGCTTTCTAGAGACTGCCAAAGTAGCCTTAAAGGGAAGAAATGTTAAGTTTCAATATATATTGTCAGACTTCTCTACAAAGATTATAGATGTCAATGGGGACGAATTTTCAGAAAATGATTATGGTCTAGTGGTAGATAACAGTGGTAGTTCTCAGAAACTAAATGCTGAAATAGAAACACTAGCCCAGGCGGCTCTCCAGACACAAACACTTTCATTCTCTACAATAATGAAATTGTATGGTTCTAGTTCAATAGCAGAAAAACAGAGATTTGTTGAAAGAGATGAAAGAGCTTTACAAGAAAGACAAAACCAAATTTCACAACAACAGCAACAGACTCAGGAAAGAATAGCCCAAATGGAGCTTAACCAAAAAGCTGCTGAACTGGAACAAAAAGAACAAGCCAATATAAGGGATAATGAGACCAAACTTATGATTGCTAATATTCAAGCTGAATCCAAGTCTGATGGTACAGATAATGAACCTACTGAAGAAAGCAGAGCTAATTTGTTAGAGAAAATTAGACAGTTTGATGAGAAACTCAAGTTAGATAGAGATAGGCTTGAATTAGATAAAAAGAAAATAGATGCTGATATTTCCTTAAAGAAACAAGCCTTGAATAAGAAAAATAACTCGAAAGATGTTAAGTAACTATGCAAAAAAACTTTAGGGTAATGGCTCTTAATACAAAAGAGCCTCAATCAAGAGATGTTTTATGGTTAGATCCACTTGAAGATATTGGCAATGTTGTTATTAAAATTTATAATAATGGGGAATGGAGACCCCTCTGGAGGGGGGTATGTGACTTCTCTATTAAGTATAGAGAAGTAAAAACTGTCCCCGATATAGTAATAAAGATATGAAAAAGATTCAGAATATAATTGAATCTGAAGTTGCTCCTGACAAGAATCAACTTTGGTTAGATAAAGGCCATTTGAAGTACTATGGCAGAAATGGGTGGGAAGATATAAAAATTCAAATACCACCTATTCTGCCAGAAGGAGGAACAGAGGGTCAGGTTCTTAAGAAAACTGAAAATTCTGTTGAGTGGGGGGAAGATAATAACACCCTATACAACAAAGCTACTAAAGATACTTTAGGATTGGTTAAGGCTGTTCCTAATATTGAGAATCTAGGTGGAGACGTTGAACTTTCAGAGGTAATTACCAAAATTAATACTATACTTGCTGGTTTAAGAACCAGTGGGTTACTAATATAGTGGTATGGGAAAAATTGTAGAACTTTTAAGTAGTCAATTAGTAGGGGGCACAGGAGAGACCAAATTATATCCTATTACTCATGTAAAGGGAGTGTATGATGGGGATAATAACTCTCTAGACAATGTTATTAAGAGTATTAACAATACTATCACTACTAATTATAATACCCTTAATACCAAGATAGATAGGTTGGAGTATTTGAAAGCTGGGGACAACATCTTAGAAGATAAGACCTTTAAAGTTCAACTAAATTCTACAGATTACGGGGAAAGAATTAACTACCTAGCACTGGAAAAAGATGGTAACTTTGTAATATTTACGGATAATAAAGTAGATATACAAGGGGAAAGAGGGGTATCTATCTGGGCTAATAATGCCCTTAACTTAGAAGCTAATAGTGGGAATCTTACAATGACTAGTGCTACATGGATTAAGATAGTAGCTGGAAACTATATAGCTTTAAATACCTCAGATATTCAGCTACCAGAAGGAGCTTATCTGACATCTCCAGGCAAAATAACCTTTAACTTTGATGAAGGCCTAGAAATAGACCCAGGAGAAGGCACAATAGTTATATCAGGAGAATCCTCCTTATCTTCAAATGCCCTTAATATTAAGGGAAATACTGCATTAAATGGGAATTTAAGTATAACAGGTACATTAAAAATTAATGGAGTACCTGTGGATCCTTCATCTGGAGGAGAAACTCCTGATTTAAGTGGGTATTTTAAAAAAGAAGCCTCATCTCAAAGTTTAAAATTTGATAGTTTAACTATAGATTCTTTTTCAGAAGACTATGATGGCGATACTATAAAATTAAACTTCAATAAGCCGTTAAATATAACGGACACTTATGATATTAACATTAGTGGGTTAAGTACTTTTGTTTCTAAAGCAGTTTTTAATGGGGCTCTTACAGCAAATAAGGGTCTAGAGACTAAATTAATAGAAGCAACAAATTCAACGCTAGAGATTAAATCCTGGGAATCAGAAAAAGAATATAGTTCTTCAATAAGGTTAAGAGGAGATTCTACTACAGAAGCCAATATTATTATTGATGCCTATGCTGGGCCTGTAATTATAAAAGGGGTTAGCTTAGCAGATAGTACAGTATCAACTCCTAATACACAAGGAGTACAGATAGTAACAGATGGTGTTCTTATAGATTCTGGGCAAGGTGATGGACTAATAATAAAAGGTAATGTTACTACAGACAAGGATATGTCTGTAGGTGGAGATGTTACCATTACTGGAAATCTAACAGTAAACGGTACAATTACTGGAAAGTCAGTCTATAAAACAAATGCTATTAATACTCTTAGTACTACTAATACTGCTAATACAAACTTCATAGATCTAGGATCTATAGATAGCTTAACAGGAGATTTTGTACCTGTCACAGAGGCTAGCATTGCTGTAGAACTATTGGAAGCCCATAATATGGGGGATATTGTATGTGCATTAAAATGCAATATAGAAGGTAAACAGTGTGTACTGGCTATTAATAGCTATATAGGAAATACTCTGTATTTCAACTATAAAACAAGTATAGTATCTATAGTACTCAATGATAATGGTTGGGGTGCTCAAACAATGTATAATTTAGTAAATTAATAAGAAAATGTACGGTTCCCATGATTCAATGACCTGTTATAAACCCAAAAACTTTATACACAAAATATTTCAGGTTTTTAGTAAAACACAGAGGCTACCTATACCAGATCAGATTCTTGAAGGATGTACGGTATTTGATATACGGATTAGGCTAAACAAGGATAATAACCTTATAGCATGTCATGGGTTATGTGAGTATAAAGTAGATGTAATGTCCATTATAAATCTTTTAGAAAAGAATGGTTGTTATTATAGGATAGTATTGGAAAATACTTTTAGAAAAACAACCGACAAAGACTTAGATTATATTAAGGCTTTTTTTCTTACAAAAGACCATCCTTACTGTATATACGTAAGTGATAAGAAATACTGGAATACATCTAGAAATATATATGGTAAAATACACCCTAAGTATTTTAAAGAGTTAAACTGTCATAAGGAGTCAAAAATACCATTCATACCTAAATGGCATCTAAGAAAGTATAAAAAATACAAGAGTT
>UMEH01011342.1_pt1 | contig 35784 bp, 37 predicted proteins | sample 1964681 | NCBI WGS metagenome assembly UMEH01 (sample SAMEA4836013, study PRJEB28245) | human gut metagenome | biome: gut microbiome; material: fecal sample | place: Denmark | collected 2008
TGCTGTGGACGTTCGTGGATTTGAAACTACCCTCCGCAATGCCCCGTGCCAATCTTATGAATAGACGGCTGTCAAGTGCGTCCGATAAGGCGGGACGCACGGTATAAAAATAGAGTGAACCAGCCTCGCTTGTGCGCAAGCGCCCATCGAGGTGTTCCACTCTATTTTTGCATGGCTCGTAGCTATGCTACATATAAATACATAAAAATGAAATGACATACGCTTCCGCCCATGACGAAGAGGTGGAACACTTCGTGGGAGCCGAAGAACTTATGTTTCGCATTGAAGATCGGCAGCTTCAGGGCATAGATGACACCGCCCACGGTGTAGATGATGCCGCCGGCCAACAGCCAGAGAAAAGCGGGCGTGGACAGAGTTTTCAGCAGAGGCCCGAATACCAGGACACATACCCAGCCCATGGCAATGTAGATCACAGAGGAAAACCACTTGGGACAGGTGATCCAGCAGGCTTTTACGATCATGCCGACAGCGGCAATGCCCCAGACAAGAGCCAGCAGTGTATATCCCAGCTTACCGCCCAACACAATGAGACACACCGGTGTGTAAGAACCAGCGATTAATACAAAGATCATCATATGATCCAGCTTCCGGAAGACCCGGAGACTTTTACCGGTGAGGTCCACGGAATGATAAGTGGCGCTGGCACCGTATAACAGGATCATGCTGCCCATGAAAATGGCCATGGCCAGGAAATTCTCCTGCCCGGACTGTACACCGGCTTTCACTAACAGTGGCACAGCTGCGAACACTGCCATCATCATGGCAATGAAATGGGTAATAGCACTTCCCGGCTCTCTTATGGTAATCTGCATAATAACTCCTCCTTTTCCCGACAGCAGCTGCCGTCTGCAAATCGAATCTATTTAAGATCATTTTATCCGACAATAGTATTTACTATTCCAAACAACAACACGTATTCTGAAATACTTTTATATGTAGTTTTCAAAACTACATCTTACAATGCAAATACTACTGCACAAAAAAGGAAAAGTCAATAGTCATTCAGATATTTGGGAGAAAAGTATCAATAAGGATTGGCAGGAAGTCTGTAGATCAACAGCCCTTCATCATCAACCAGTAACTCCGCATTCTCTACCAGACGGGCATTTACTTCCGGATTTGTTGCAATGTAGCCTTCAGAACCTTTATCCCATACAATATATTCAGGCACTTTGTCCGGATAGAGCGTCCAGTATTGGAATAAGCGCTCATCGATGGTCGGAGTGGTGATGGTGGAATAGTTGCAGATCACGTAATCCTCCTGAAGATACATAATGCTCTTATGGCTGGCAATCAGTACTTTGCTGCCCCGGGGAATGAATTCGTCTAACAGACGTCCTCGGATATTATACTCGTAGCCATCGGAATACCGGCCGTAGATTCCTGCCATGGGGCCCTCTTCCGCTTTCTGCCGTGTGACGAAAATGGTGTCGTGACCGTAAATATTATACAACAGAAATCCTTTGTGAATGACGGCAAGTCCCACAAACAGCAGGACAAAAGATTTCCAGAAAACGGGAGATTCCGATGTTTCCCGTTCTGCATAGCATAAAGAAACCAACATACCGATAGCCATATAATCGGCAGACTCGTAGAGCATTGTATTGCTGGCTGTAAAAGCGGCAAGGAGCAAAAACAGAGAAGTAATACTTCCAAACCAGAACAATGTCTTATAAACAGGGGCCAATTCGCCAGAAGACTTTTTACGGCGGAAATAACAATAAATGCCCCACAGCGGGAACAGAAGATAGACAACCCCGGGATACTCGATATGCTTTTGCAACCGATACCATACAAAAAGCTGTTCCAGAATCAGGGAAATAATCAACAACAGGAAGAAACGCCGAGGCAGGAAAGGTTATCTTTTAATTTCCCAAGCAGTCCGACATCGTGGGAGCCGTCGGTCAGCATTTCTGACAAGCCATCCAGAAACTGCCGGAAAGACATATGACACAAAAAGTAGGCCAACCAACCCAGACCGCAGACACCACAGGTCCCGAGATAAAACAGAAGATTTTTCAGACGGTTTCCGGCAGCAGATAACAGCCAGATACCGATACATCCGGGAAGTACCACGAAAATACAGGTGGGATAAGAAAGCACAAGAAGGGAAGTGCTTACTCCGGCGGCAATCAGGAAAAAGGCAGGGCGGCGTGCGGAGGTACCGCGATTCAGACTAAATTCCAGAAAGCTTAAGAAGACCAGAGTACTGAACCACAGAAGCATATTGGAAAAATCGGGAACGGTACTGTTCTTGGGAATGATATTGTAGTAAAAAACAGCAATGACAAAAGCAGTATTCTCAGTTACAAACTTACGGAAAGTCCGGTAGGTCAGAATACTGATGAGCAACTGTGTAACGACACCTACGATTCGCAGAAAGAGACGGAGTATTTTAAGGTGTGAAACAACTGCATATACAGCCATAAAAAGGTAGCAGAAAAGAACACGGAAGTCTGATGAGGCTCCCACATTTCCAGAAACATTCTGTCTCCCTGTACCAGACGGTAAGCCATAGATACGGCATACTGCTCGTCAATGTCGAATCCGAAGAAAATAATCTTGACGGTAGCAACTATAGATGCGGCAAGCAACAGATATTTCCACAGATTATGCAGCAATGCGGTTGCAAAATTTTTCTCTTGTGCGGAATAATTGCTGTTCATCTTAATCCTCCTCAATGATCTGGATCTCCAGATAGTCAAAATCGATGGACTCTACAAAACTGTCCTGGGTAAAACGGGTCTTGTTGTGACGTTTAAAGTCTGCAATATTCATATCCAGCCAGATGGGCGTACCGAGATCAAACTGATGGCAGACTTCGTCCAGAGAGTGAAAAACTTTATGGGTACGGGTATCGTCACTGCCGTCCTCGATGCAGGTGTCTTTCAGCATATGATTATTTTTAAAAATTTTGGCCCACATACGGAACATAGAAAATCTCCTTACGCAAAAAATCAGACATATTGGTCGTTAATAATAAATTATAATAGGAAGAGGTTTCCCCTGCAAGCAAAAAAGTCACACAACCATCAGATCCATCTTATATTGTATATGGGATAGCTTTCGTCCGCCGAATCGGCACGTTTGCGAAAGCGTACTATAAAACTGCCCAATCAATCTTAAAAAATAATAAAGGTTTTGTTAAAATTATACATTTTTAAAAGGAGGTATGCTATAATTATCATAAATACAGCGTACGAATGCAGAATTTCCGTAACGAAAAAGCGTCTACGGAAGTAACAAATATGAAAAATGGTCGCAGAGCCTTCTGTGACAGAAGAGATTGAGAGGTAATATGGAGTTTAAGGTAGAAAACGGGGATGGAATCGACAGCTGGAAGGAGGTCACGCTGGTATACAGCGCCGCACTGCGTCAGATGGAGACAAAGATGCAGATTCTGAACGACGAGTTTCAGCATGTACACCAGTACAATCCCATCGAACACATCAAGGCACGGATCAAGACCCCGGAAAGCATTGTGAAAAAGCTCAAACGCTACGGGCAGGAATCCACCATAGATAACATGGTAAAATACATAAACGATATTGCTGGCATCCGCATCATCTGTTCCTTTACATCGGACATTTACCGCATTGCGGATATGATCCGGGATCAGAAGGATATTCAGGTGATCGCGGTGAAGGATTACATTACGTATCCCAAAGCCAGTGGCTATAAAAGCTATCATATGATCGTCAGTATTCCGGTCTATCTGTCGGACCGCACGGTGGATACGAAGGTGGAGATACAGATCCGGACGGTTGCCATGGACTTCTGGGCCAGCCTGGAGCATAAGATCCATTACAAATTCGAGGGCGATGCTCCGGAGAGCATTAAAAATGAACTGGTGGAGTGTGCGAGAATGGTGTCTGATCTGGATGCGAGGATGCTGTCTCTGAACGAAGAGATACTAGCCATCAGCCAAAAGAGAGAAGAGGAAAAACAATTAAATAGCGTAACATCCAAATAATCCAAAAGCTTCTGTCGGTGTAATACAAACGACAGAAGCATTTTTAATTCATAGGAAATTTCTTCCTATGAATTAAAAATGCTCCGCAGGGATCGCACTGCGGCGGTTATGAAATATGTCGCAAAAGCGACCCGCCGCAGGCGGAGAATCTCGCAAGCGAGATTCTTTTTTATGGTCAAAACAGTAATGGGATGACAGGAAAATCCCCATAAAATGAGGAGTGCCCAGACACCTTTCGGCGCCTGGGCTATTATGAAAAAATTTATCTTATATGCTTTGTTATCCGGAAGTCTTATCTCTTCCTTGACTGTATTTAAAGTATACCAACCAATTATGAACAAATTATGAACATGATGTGAAAACTTGGTGAATTTTACGAAAAAGTACAGAAACCAAAAAAGAAACTGTACAAATTGCATAAAAATGCGCAAACCATGAAAACACAGTATTCATGGGGTTTTGGTTGTAACCGGGGAATAAACATGGTAAAATAGGGACAGTTGAAAAGGGAAACTGTTCACATGAGGGACGAAATATGTTTGGAGGAAGATGGATGGATACTTTTATGGATAAACTTGCACAAAAGCTGAATGCCCAGGAAATGATCAAGGCGAATTCCGCGGCTGATGCCGAAGAGATGGATCAGCTGAAAAGCCAGCTGCGGGAATACGACGAGTGCCTGGCACAGATGCAGCAGGTCAATAAGGAACTGAAAGCGATCAATCAGGAGATGGAGAAGCTGATGTCCGAGACCATTGCTCCGGAAGTGACGAAGCTTTCCGAGGAAGGCGTGGCTGCCCTGCAGAAGCTGCAGCAGGAGAACACAGAGAAACTGGAAGCTCTGGGACAGCAGTATACTGCCAAACTGGAAGAACTGCAGCAGAGTACCGAGGTGTTGGACGAGCTTCAGAAGCATGTGGATGAGAAACTGAGCACTACGGAAGAGAATGTACATAAGGAATGCGTAAAGGTATACCGTAATGTACAGGCGGTTGTGGTAGAAGAGAACGAGAAGCAGACCGAAGCCATCGCAGCAAAAGTAAAGGAAAACCTTGGCGGTAAATTGAACGGTGTGCTGGGAGTATCCATTGCGGCAGTAGTTCTGACGGTTGCGGATATTGTTCTTCATGTATTGAGCATTTTGCACATTTTCTGAAAAGGCAGATAAAGTATTCATTTAAGAATGCTGAAATTGATAAGAAAGTAACGGAAATGAGGTTTTACGGAAATGGGAAAACAACTTTGGAAGCCGGGAAATATGCTGTATCCCCTGCCGGTGGTCATGGTGAGCCTGGCTGACCGGGACGGCCGCCCCAATATTATCACGCTGGCCTGGGTAGGAACCGTATGTACCAATCCGCCCATGGTGTCGATCTCCGTACGCCCCGAGAGATATTCCTATCCGATCCTGAAGGAGACCGGAGAATTCGTGATCAATCTGACCACGAAGGAGCTGGCATTTGCCACAGATTACTGTGGCGTGAAAAGCGGACGGGACGTGGATAAATTCAAAGAAATGGGACTGACTCCCATTCCGGCATCTGAGGTGAAAGCACCGATGATAAAAGAGAGTCCGGTGAACATTGAATGTAAGGTGCGACAGATCCTGCCGCTGGGATCCCATGATATGTTCCTGGCGGATGTGGTGGCAGTACATGCCGATGAAAAATATATGGATGAGAAGCATAAATTCCACCTGGAGCAGGCGGAACCCATCATCTATTCCCACGGTTCCTATTTCGGCTGTGGCGAATTGCTGGGAACCTTCGGATATAGTGTAAAGAAGCGATGAGTAACACAGGTAAAAAATTACTTGACGTTTGCCCTCCGTTTCGGTATCATAAGTCATAAATAAGAACATGGTAAATTTTACTACGAAGAAGTAGCATCAGACGGGAGTCTGATGCTTTTTTTATGCGGTGGCGGGAAAATATCTGCCGGGTACCGCAATCATGGGAAAGTCCGGGTGAAGCATATGACACAGATCGATAAAAACATAGCATTCAATCTGAAAAGAATCCGCAAATCCAAAAATATGAGTCTGGATATGCTGGCGGAGCGTACCGGTGTCAGCAAAAGCATGCTGGGACAGATCGAGAGAGGAGAATCCAATCCCACGGTGTCCACTATCGGGAAGATCGTGGAGGGATTGAGGGTACCTTTTGAACAGTTGATTTATAATAGGAAAGAAATCATGGTGGTGCCGTCTCCGGAAGAGGCTCCGGTATGCAAGGCAAAGGAAGGGGAATACCGGATCTATGTGATGCTGCCCTACGATGCCGGAAGAAATTTCGAGATCTATCAGGGCGAGCTGACCAGAAATGCCCGGATGGAAAGCGAATCCCACGGGGAGCAGACCTGGGAATACCTGACGGTGGTATCCGGGGAGGTCGAACTGATTCTGGAAGATTCCAGTTTTCTGGTGAAGACAGGTGGTTCTCTCTATTTTGCCTGTGACAGGAAACATGTCTATCACAATGTGGGTGAGACCAAGGCGGTACTCAACATGATCATTACCACGCAGCGTTAGAGAAAACGCCCCCGCTTGATGGCATCCTTGCCATATTTTGCCCGGATATTATCCAGTGCGGCATCCAGCTTCTGCTGTTTCTCGGAACGGGGAGCCGGAAAATCAAACAGGCTGAGCTGAACCGGTTCGTCTTCCGGCACCAGCTTGGAAGTGCGGATCCCCAGAAGCCGTATGGGAGTGGAATCCCATAATTCGTCGAATAATGCACAGGCATCTTCGTACAGGAGATTCACGGAAGCCGTGGGAATGTCTATCGGCATTTGGTGAGAAACGTTCCGGAAATCACTGTACCGGATCTCCGTGCAGATCTGTCCTGCCAACTGGTGGGAGGCCCGTAGACGCCTGCCCACGGATTCACACAGAGACAGCAATACTTTACAGGCTTCCTCTTTGGTGGTGGCATCGCTGCTTAAAGTGGTGGAGTTGCCGATCCCTTTTGCCTTGGAAGGAGCCAGGACTACTGTGGAATCGTCGATGCCGTTAGCATACTGCCACAGACAACGACCGTGACTTTTTAAATGTGCTTCCAGGATCGCAGGATCCGTCTTTGCCAGATCCCCGATCGTGAGAATACCTAATTTGTGGAGAGTCTCCGCACTGGAATGTCCGCAGGTGAACAGGGCGGAAACAGGCAGCGGCCACATTTTCTGCGCTATTTCCCGCTGATACAAGGTGTGAGTCTTATCCGGTTTCTCAAAATCAGAGGCCATCTTGGCCAGAACCTTTCGATCCGAAATTCCCACATTTACCGTAAATTTAAATTTTTCAAAAACAGAGTGACGAATGAAAGCAGCGGCTTCCTCGGGAGAGGCGTAGTTCGCCGCAATGGGAGTATAGTCCATATAACATTCATCGATGCTGACCTGTTCGATGTCGGGGCAGATACCCGCCAGATGTTCCATAAGCATCTGGCTTTTCAGACGGTACATATTATGATCCGGAGAAGCCATGACCAGATGCGGACATTTGCGCAGGGCATTGACCACCGGTTCACCGGTAGTGATGCCGAAAGCCTTGGCGGGAATGGATTTGGCCAGCACCACACCGTGTCTGGTGGAGGTATCACCGCCTACGATGGAAGGGATCGTGCGCAGATCCACAGGATCCCCCTGTTCCAGACGGGCCAGCGCCGTCCAGCTTAAAAAAGCGGAATTGACATCAATATGAAAAATGACCGGTTCCCTCATGGCGTCTCCTTTCCGGATCAGACCGTTTTATTTACCTCCAGTATAGCATAGATCGGTTCGGGAGAAAACAAAAAAATCGAACAGACATTCTTTCTTTACAAGGCATATAAATGCTGATAGAATCTATATGTTACAAAGTTATTACAGTAAGACAGGTATACAGAATGCCCAAAGGGGGCATACTGTTTTCAGATACGATAGATCGAGAAGGAATTCATGAAGAAACTGACATCTTACTCGAAAAGAGTAAAATATACATATGTGAAAACAACGCTGGCCACTCTTTTTGTGAGCCTCTTTTTCCTCAAAGGGTATGCAGCGTTTGAAAAGACCGGAGAGAATTACTTCCACGTGTTCTTGAACGGCAATGAGATCGGAACGGTGGGCGAAGCAGACAGAGCGGAGCAGCTTCTGCAGGAAGCCAGAAGGAATATCGCTTCCCAGAGTGATGATATGATCTTTATGGACGCAGATTTAAAGCTGGTCGGTGAAGAAGTGCTGTGGGGAACACTGGACAATGAGGACAATCTGCTGGCGGCCATGGAACGGGAACTGGAGAGCAGTATTCGTGAGACTTCCCACAGATCCTATACAATGAAAGTAAATGAATATATGGTCAACCTGTCCAGCGTGGAGGATGTGGAGTCTCTGCTGCAGGCAGCAGTGGACAAATACGACAGTGAAGACAAATTCAGCGTGGAACTGACTCACGATGCACAGAAGGAATTCAATGTTCTTACCACCGAGGTAGTCAATAAACAGGAACTGACCGCTCAGGAAGAACAGAAGCAAGAATCCATCTATGCAGGCGGTGTACAGTCCGTACTGGATCAGGCGGGCTCCCAGGCAGACCAGCAGGGGGAAAAAGATTTCGAAGACTATGATCTTGGGCTGATGACCATGGACTTTGCGGAAAAGGTGGAAATCGTAGAGACCTATCTTCCGGAAAGCATGCTGACTCCGCTGGATCAGGCAATCGAGGATGTGATCAAGGATCAGGAGACCCCCGGAGAATATGAAGTAGTCAGCGGAGATACCCTGTCGGAGATTTCGATTAAAGTAAATATTCCGATGGATCAGATCATCGCCATGAACAGCGAGACACTGACCGATGAAAATTCTACGATCCGCGTAGGGGACAAGCTGATCATTACCGTGCCGCAGCCGGAGCTGTCCGTAGAGCGCATGGAGCAGAATTATTATGAAGAAATCTATGATGCAGATGTAATTTATGTGGACAACGATTCCTGGTATACGACCCAGACCAAGATTTTGCAGCAGCCCTCCGCCGGTTTCCGTCGGGTAGTGGCGGATGTATCTTATCTGAATGACAGAGAGGTCACCAGGGATATTCTGAAGGAAGAAGTGGTCATGGAGGCAGTTCCCAAGATTGTGGAACGAGGCACCAAGATTCCTCCGACCTATATCAAGCCTATTTCCGGTGGACGTCTGAGTTCCAATTTCGGACGCAGAAAGTCACCTACCAAGGGTGCCAGCAGCTACCATAAGGGTGTGGACTGGTCGGTTCCTACCGGAACTGCGGTATTTGCATCCTGCGGCGGTACAGTGGCCAGAGCCGGATGGGGAAGTGGATACGGTTATTGTGTCTATATCAACCATGAAGACGGCAGACAGACCCGATACGGACATCTGAGCAAGGTGCTCGTCAAGGTCGGCCAGACGGTAAAACAGGGAGAACGTATTGCACTGAGCGGTAATACCGGCGTAAGTACGGGACCTCATCTTCACTTTGAGATCCTTATTAATGGCAGCCAGGTGAACCCGTTGAAGTACCTGAATTAGGGCGTTGTATTTACAAATGTGCGAAAATGTGGTATAAGTGCATAAGAAGGTTTTTCTGATCTGAGAATGACAGAGGTAAGAAACAATGGAACAATACGCAATTAAAGGCGGTAATCCATTAGTCGGTGAAGTTGAAATAGGAGGTGCCAAGAATGCGGCACTTCCTATTCTTGCTGCTTCCGTGATGACGGATGAGACTGTTTATATAGAAAATATGCCGGATGTAAGAGATACGAATGTCCTTTTGAGCGCCATGGAGAACATCGGCGTGATCGTAAAGAGAACCGACCGTCACAAAGTGACTCTCAATGCATCCAACATCAGTGAACTTGTAGTAGAAGATGAAAATATCAAGAAGATCAGAGCGTCCTACTATCTGATCGGTGCTTTGTTAGGCAAATACAAACATGCGGAAGTGGCACTTCCCGGTGGCTGTGATATCGGCTGCCGTGCCATTGACCAGCATATCAAAGGATTTCGTGCTCTGGGCGCGGACGTGAAGATCGAGCATGGCCTGATCAAGACACAGGCGGAGCATCTGCGCGGCAGCCATATTTATATGGATGTGGTCAGTGTCGGCGCTACCATCAATATCATGATGGCTGCGGTAATGGCGGAAGGCACCACGATTATCGAGAACTCTGCCAAGGAGCCTCATGTGGTGGATCTGGCGAACTTCCTGAACAGCATGGGAGCCAATATCAAGGGTGCTGGTACGGATGTGATCCGTATCAAGGGTGTTTCCCATCTGCATGGCACAGAGTATGCCGTGATTCCCGATCAGATCGAAGCCGGTACGTTTATGTTCGCAGCGGCAGTGACCAAGGGCGATGTGACGGTGAAAAATGTGATTCCGAAGCATCTGGAGTCTATTACGGCAAAACTTCTGGAGATTGGCTGTGAAGTAGAGGAAGCGGATGACTGTATCCGTGTGGTAGCGTCCAAGCCTCTGCAGCATACCCAGGTGAAGACCCTGCCTTATCCCGGATTTCCTACGGATATGCAGCCCCAGATCACAGTGGCGCTGGGACTTTCCAAAGGAACCAGCATCGTGACGGAGAGTATTTTCGAGAACCGTTTCAAATATGTGGATGAGCTGACCCGTATGGGCGCCAGCATCAAAGTAGAAGGCAACACCGCTATCATCGACGGTGTATCCAGATATACCGGAGCCAATATTTCCGCACCGGATCTGCGGGCGGGAGCAGCACTGGTACTGGCTGCCATGTCTGCAGAAGGATTCTCTACTGTGGATGATATCCGCTATATTGAGAGAGGTTATGAGGATTTCCACCTGAAGCTGCAGAGTCTTGGGGCGCAGATTGAACTTATTGAGACGGAGAGAGATCTGCAGAAGTTCAAGCTGAAGATCGGTTGAAGACCGGATTTCGCAACAGTGGCAGCAGAATGACAAATGAGAAAAAATGTCTGTTGACAAAACGGATAACTCATAGTATGTTAGATTGCGTAGAAAAGTTCATAGAGACTTTCCCTTATTCAGAGTGGTGGAGATACATAGGATCGATGAAGCCACGGCAACCCCGCATTATGCGGAAGGTGCCCACCTGAGCGAGCAACTGTCGAACAATAAGAGGATTTGATCAGATAATAAATCAGTCCGCTTATGAAAGCGGACTTTTCTATTCCCTAAAATTCAGTAACAGTAACTTATACACCAATAGACCCTCTTCCCGCAAGGAAGCAGAATGGAGGACAAATGGAAAAACGTTTATTTACATCGGAGTCCGTAACCGAAGGACATCCCGACAAAATCTGTGATGCCGTATCTGATGCGGTACTGGATGCGCTGATGGAGCAGGATCCCTTCAGCCGTGTAGCATGTGAGACCTGCACCAATACCGGTTTCGTACTGGTCATGGGTGAGATCACCACCAAGGCAAATATTGATATTCCCGCTATTGTTCGTAAGACCGTGACCGAGATCGGCTATGATTCTTCCGAAAAGGGATTCGACGGCAACACCTGTGCCGTTATGGTATCTCTGGACAAGCAGTCCACTGATATCGCCATGGGCGTAGACAAGGCCCTGGAAGCAAAAGAAAGCCACATGACCGATGAACAGCTGGATGCCATCGGTGCCGGAGATCAGGGTATGATGTTCGGCTATGCTACAGATGAGACTCCGGAATATATGCCGTATCCCATCTCTCTGGCACACAAGCTGACCAGACAGCTGACCAAGGTTCGTAAGGATGGTACACTTTCCTATTTAAGACCCGACGGAAAGAGTCAGGTATCCGTAGAGTATGATGAGAATGGCAAGCCTTTTCGTCTGGAGGCAGTCGTTCTGTCTACCCAGCATGACGAACATGTATCTCAGGAGCAGATCCATGAGGACATCAAGAAGTATGTATTCGATCCTGTTTTGCCCGCAGACATGATCGATGCAGACACCAAGTTCTTCATCAATCCTACCGGACGTTTCGTAATCGGCGGACCTAACGGCGACAGCGGACTGACCGGCCGTAAGATCATCGTAGACACCTACGGTGGATATGCACGTCACGGCGGCGGAGCATTCTCCGGCAAGGACTGCACCAAGGTGGACAGAAGTGCGGCATACGCAGCACGTTACGTTGCCAAGAATATCGTAGCGGCAGGACTGGCTGAAAAGTGTGAGATCCAGCTGTCTTACGCTATCGGTGTGGCACATCCTACTTCCATCATGGTAGATACCTTCGGTACGGGCAAACTGCATGATGATAAGCTGGTGGAGATCATTCGTGAGAACTTCGACTTAAGACCCGCAGGCATCATCAAGATGCTGGATCTGCGCAGACCTATCTACAAGCAGACCGCTTCCTATGGCCACTTTGGACGTACCGATGTGGATCTGCCCTGGGAGAAGCTGGACAAGGTGGATTTATTGAAGAAATACCTGGCATAGTTACGAGCCATGCAAAAATGAAACAGGAACTGTTCCCGGGAGTTTACTCACAGGGAACAGTTCCTGTTTTGATTTTTATGCGGCACATGTATGAATGAAGCATGGCGTTTTATTTGGTTTCCTCTGTCTCCTCGGTCTCGTCTGTCTCTTCCTGTCCATACTCTCCGATATGGAACAGCTGCTGTTCTCCGGAGGTAGTGACATGCACACCTTTTTCTTCCAGCTTCAGATCCTTGACATACATGGTCTTCGTAGTCTGGGGCAGAGCGGCCAGATCAATTTCAACGGGCTCCAGCAGATGTGCGGGATCTGCTTTGTAATGCACCTCGGACAATTCTGCTTCGAAGATACCCTGTACCTTGTCTTCGTTCACATAGACAATGGGAACAGTAGCGGATACGATTTCGCCGGCTACCAGAGCCTGAAAGTCCAGAGCCATATATTTCTTGGTCAGAGGATCAAAATCAATATTTTTTACCAGAACATCTACATTCTTACCATCCAGTTCCAGATAAGCCTGGGTGCCTTCTTTTGCATTCTTGATAAAAGCGGATGCATCCTTCTCTGTGAATTTCAGGGAAACATTCTCTTTCATTTCTTTTCCGTACAAAACACCGGTGATAAAACCGTCTCTTCTTAATTTCTTTGCTTTTTCGTCAGGATTTCTTTTTTCAGCTTTTAATGTCAACATAATGATGACCTCCTCGATCTCTACGTTTGTTTCGTGTAGATGAGAGCTTGTAGAAGTTCTTTTTGCACTATGGTTATTATAGCACATATAGAACAAATTAAACAGTTAAAATGTCACAAAAATAAAGTGAGAAAAACTAAAATTACAGGCAATTTTTAGAATGCATTGTATTTTTTCAGACCGGAGCAAACACTACATTACAAGAATACGTTACAACAGTAAAGTAAACGGTTGCAGGACAGGGGAAAATAGGTTATACTTGCTACAAACACATTTGAATTTACAGGGAGGACATGAGAATGGATATGAATATTGTATGCCTGGATCTGGAAGGAGTACTGGTGCCGGAGATCTGGATCGCTTTTGCAGAGGCCAGTGGGATCCCCGAGTTGAAGAGAACCACCAGAGACGAGCCGGATTATGATAAATTAATGAAATGGAGACTCGGCATTCTGAAAGAGCACGGTCTGGGACTGAAGGAGATTCAGGAGACGATCGCAAAGATCGATCCGATTCCCGGTGCGAAGGAATTTCTGGACGAATTGCGTTCCATAACCCAGGTCATTATTATCAGCGATACTTTTTCACAGTTTGCAGGTCCCCTGATGAAGAAGCTGGGATATCCCACGATTTTCTGCAATTCTCTGGAAGTAGCCGATAATGGTGAGATCACCGGATTCAGAATGCGTGTGGAAAATTCTAAATATACGACGGTAAAAGCTTTGCAGTCCATCGGTTTCCAGACCATTGCCAGCGGTGACAGCCACAATGACTTGGGTATGATCCAGGCCAGCAAGGCAGGCTTCCTGTTCAAGAGTACCGAACAGATCAAAAAAGCTCATCCGGAGCTTCCGGCCTATGAGACCTATGACGAACTGATGGCAGCCATCAAAAAAGCATTATAATCTCCTATATTACTATTACTATGAAAAACTCTCCGGACAGATGTTATTCTGTTGAGGAGAGTTTTCTGTGTATACAGTGAATGCGTTTAATGGAGAATATTGATCCGCCACACACGGAAAACAGGGAAAAGACAAATAAAATATAAAAATATAATCGAAATTGTAAATGTCAATAATATTTTGTGATTTTCTTTGAAATATCGTTAATTTCAGCATATTGCACAATCCAACAACACGGATCATAAACAATGGATTGTGCAATATGCACAAAAAGGCAACAGAAACAGACGGTAGCCGGGGGCGGTTGCCGTCTGTCTTTTTTTGTCTATACATGATATTTAAAGCCATGATTGCGGAAACGGGAGGGGAATGGGTGACAGTCGGCAAGCAAAAAGGGCGTTCAGAATTTTGCAATGAAAAGTGCGTTTTCCGTTTTCCCCCTGAGGGGGACAACAAAAAACAAATCATTGCAAAATTCTTCTCAAATTGCTTGCCGACTGTCACCAAAAACCACCCCCTTTTTAAAAGCTTGTTTGTTCGAACGTTCGAACTTTTTACATTGCTTTCATTTCGTTGGATGACTTACCGTCAAACATACGCCGGGGGTAATTGTTCAACCACTCTTGCACCTCTGCGATCTGTTCCGGGGTAACATCCGCAAAGTCACAGCCTTTAGGAAACCAACGGCGAATCATGCGATTCTGGTTCTCATTGCTTCCACGCTCTCCGGGGTTGTGAGGGTGACAGTAATATATTGTCGTTCTGGGTTCACCGCCGTTTACAGACTTTTCAAGTGCTTGCTGATCGAGAAATTCCGTACCATTGTCGCAAGTGATCGTCTGGAATATCTCCCGGAACTTATCAGAACCATAGGCACATTCCAGATCGTCAAGGGCACGGGCAACAGCATTTCCGGTCTTGTCTGGTATCGGTATAATAATTTCATCACGGTGTTTACGCTCTGTGAAAACAAGCAAACAATTACTGCTTTTTCCTTGTCCACCAACAACGGTGTCGAGTTCCCAGTGCCCGGCGGCCTTACGCTTCTTGATTTCATGCGGACGTTCTTCTATGGATCTTCCTTTTAAATTCTTGTAGGAGGGGCGCACTTGCTTGTAATCCTGTTTCGGCGTGTCTCTGCGCCACGGCAAGTCCTTGTTAGTTACATTCAGAAACAAGCCACGGTCGATATAGTGGTACAGCGTAGTAACGCACACCTCCGTGCGGTACTTGCCTTTAGCGGCTTGCAAAGTGGCATAGGGGCTATATTTTAAGTCAATAATACAGTGTTCTACGTGCTTTACAAAATCGTAGTCGTTGCCGATCTTGAGATCACGTCCTTTACTTTCGGCGTGGCGGTCGTGTTTCTGCTGTCCGATCTCCGCACTATAGTAGTCGTATTCAAGCCATGTCTGACCGTCACGCAGTTCCGTGCGCCCTCTCTTTATCTCATAATTGATTGTGTTATAATGCCGGTTCATCAGCCTTGCTATTTCTCTTTGGGTTTTGCCGTCCTTTAAATATATTTCAATTTTCAGTCGATCACTGTAAGACATATTTTTGGCCATAAGTTTCCTCCCTCTCTGGCGGCAGTCTGCCTATATTCAACCGTACCAGAGCAAGCCCCAGAGCGTCAAGGAGGGTGGTATCTCTGGGGCTGTGCCTTGACCCTCTGTAGCTTCTCTGGTGGGGCTTTTTGGCGGCGGTAGTGAGGGATAGCTTGTTCTGTAGCTGTCCGGGGCATATGGCCTTGTATGCGGCTTGTGGTGGGCGGCGGCTTCCAGAGAACAGACAGTTCTCTGGACTCTCCGTGTTCAATTTTTTTGGCAAATGTGGGGGGACTTGCTGAAAATTGACAGAGGTGAGATTGGATCACCCCCAACCCCTCAAGGGGAGTAAAGCTTCCTTGTGGCTGTCCGGGGTGATCTGTTTAATACTTTAGTTCATAGTAGGTTATTTGTTGGTTTGCTTGCGGTATATCTACAGTTTTTACATATACAATACGGTCTGCGTAGATTTTGCGAAAGTCCTCTTCATCGAGAAGAAAGTGTTCTTCCTCTGCGATATGGCAGTTACGACTGTAGTAGTAGCGGCGTTTTTCTTTCAAGTGTTCATCAACGCTTTTCGTGATGTACTTTGTGATATAACTGCTTACTCTGCCAGTGTCCAGAACTTTGGTGGCTGTGGTGAAGCCGTAAGACCAGTCTGTTATATTGTAGATGATCTGCTTTTTCCTGTGGTCTACTTTCCAAGCTTTAAAGGTAAGGTTGTCCACGTTTGCCAACAGACCATGGAAATGATAGTGTTCCTTATCTGCGTGCAGTTCTGGGACTATAAGGTATTTCATATCGGGGCACTTGCGCTCTTTAATATGCCACAGAAAGTCGTTAAGCCGCTGAACAACTAAATCATAATCGGAAGCGTCTACTTTTTTACGGTCAAATGTCAGAGTGATGAACCAATCCCATTTATTTGACCTTGCAATTCTGTATACGTTATTTTTTGCTCTGGATGCAGAAACCGTCATAGCGTGTTTTTCGGCTTCCGGGGTGCGGTCACTTGTATCGTGGGTCTTGTTTAGCAAGCTGTCCTCTGGTTTTTCTTTTCCAGTATTTATTGCATGGTGGTAAAAAGTGATGTGTTCCCCGGTCTCATATTGGTAACGCCGACAATTATAGACTGATTCCATATTTCAACACTCCAAGAAAATTTTTACAAGGTGGCGTTAAAGTGTTGCTATTGTCAAGTAGGCGACCCGGTGAACGGGTCGCAGTCTGCTTTTGTCCATGTACTTTCTTCTTTTTGTAACAGGAATAATCTGTCCATTTCTTTCTGAATGGGTTTGAATGATTCTCTGGAGAAACCAAGATTTTGAAGTTGTTGAAATAATTCGTCTGGAAATAGTTTGTATTTTCTATAGAATCTGATCTCTGTTTCGTTAAACAGATAATGCATATATTGAAACATTGTTTTTTTCTCCTTGTGTGTGGTGTGTGAAATGTTCGAACGTTCGAACGGTGCGCCGTGCGCAACGCTTACCACGGCGCACCGTTTCCCCTTACTTCTGTGCTTTCTTCTGCGCTCTGGTGTACTTCTTTGACGGTGTAGTAACGGCATCCATATCGGAAGGCGTATTGTTCTGTAACATGATAATTTCTGATTCCGGGATCATGTTCCCGGCCTTACAGTCTTTCGAAAGGTTGTCCACGCAAGCCAGTGTATCATAAGCATGATAATCTTTATCTTTTACGAACCAACCGAACCGGCGTAAAGGGCGTACAAGCGTAGGGTCTGTGGCGTATTCCAACTGGTAGGCATCGTATTCCCTATGCACCAAAAATCGCCACTGTTTGTCGCAAGATATAACCCGGCTTGTCACTTGTCGCAATAATGCGTCTACGTGGTTAAACCGCTGTGAAGTGTAATACAAGCTAATGTGGTGGTGGCGGCACGTCAGCAAAGCATTGAGAAACAAGGGATCAATGTTTGTCTTGAAAGTGCGGCTGTTAAGCTGTACTGAAAATTCGTCTCCCAGAACAAGAGTACAAGTCAATGTATCGTGTTGTTCATCATATGCCCGGACAGTTTCGGCAACATCTACGATCTGACGCAAGGAGACAAAAGGCGTATAGGGCGTGCCGATCAAATCCACGTTTGAAATAATGTTCACTCTCTGGGTGACCCATTTCCCCCGGAGATCATCATAGACAACTTTGTTGTTATACTTCTTGTACAGTCTTGTTACCTTATGCACAGCGGAGAGCGTTTTTCCTTTACCGAACAACGCTACATAACAAATCAGTTTTCCTGTTTTCAGATTGCGCCATTTCTTGTGGATGATGTAATCCGGGATATCCTTTATAAAATTGAAAACCGTTGCAAACGGATGTAATACGGCAATGCGGAAACATACACTAAAATACATCATTACAATAAATGCTAACAGTACCAGATATACCAAACTAATCACCTCCCGGCTTTCATAATGTTATAAGCAAGTGAACCGATACATTCAAGGATCGCACAAAAGACGATCAGACCGACCATACAAGCCGGGGTAAATGTTGTTGCATCACCTATAATAAATTGAATAAGGCTTTCCATGTTTGTTTCCTCCTATTTGAGACCTACACCGTTAAAGGATCGGACGGCGTTCTTGATACGTTCATAGCACCATGCGAACACGATGAAGAATAACAGGGCTGTAACATTGTAATTCAGATCATCAATTTTTGCTTCAATGCCGCCCAGAGCATCGGAATAATCAGTCTGATTTTCCATAGTGTCCGCTTGATAGGCTTCCAGATCTGATAAACGGATATAAACGTGTTCAGAACCAACCACGTCACCAGAAGAGACCGAAAGGGTGTTATCGCCTGTTGTAGTGTCAGATAGTTCTGTATCACTTCCGGGTTGCAACGTGTCAACGTCTGCGTCAGTTCTTCCGGGGAGCAGATCGCCAGACAGGATAAAAGAAGAATCACCATCAGCGGTATAAAGTCCGTTATCATCAGTACCAGAGTTGAGAGAATCGACTTGTACAGTTTCCGACATATCGTTTTGAATTTCATAGTTTTCATTCATGTTTTGTCCTTTCTTGTGAAAAACGTTCCCGTGTGTTAGAATTGAGAAAAACACACAGGAGGGGTTACAAATGAATACGTTGATTATTTTAGGGGTTGCTTTACTTATAATTGTTTGCGGTTATGCTTACGCAAAATATCGTGATGAAAAAGAAAACAATGCTATATATACCTATATGGAAGATACAGAGAACGAAAGTTCTGAACCATTACAAAAAAACGATTACATCAACCTTACACGGTATAATGATGACAAAACCGACAGTAGAGTAGATGCAATATTGTCCGTATTAGATAAAATACATTTTTGGGTAATGATTATAGGAATCTACATTCTTGTAAAATTCATTGCGGCAATAATCATTTTTGTGTGTAAAGGTGCGGTTATTATGGAAGTGATCGAAAAACTATTCCCATAATCTGCAAATGAGATACAACAGCAAACCGCCGATAGTACAGTATAGGAAAACTGAATAAAGCGTAAAGGCATAGCCGAATAAATCAATCTGGATGTTTAAAATGCCGAAACATAAATCTATAAAGGCTTTCAGAATATGCATAGCTACCTCCCTAGAATACGGCAAATAATAATGACAGCAAGTGAAGCAGAAAACAGATTTATAATTGAACTGGGGAGAAAGCCAAAAATCGCAGTTAAAAGAGTCGGTAGTTGTTGCAATGAGCCGACTAATCCGTTAATGATAGAATAGAACTGATTGCCAACGTTTAGAATTGAATCAGCATCAGACTTGTTTTGCTCAGTCTTATCAACAAGATCGGCTTTTCCGCTATCTTCATCAACTACAATGTCGCTTACTGTACCTTTTAAACAATTTATGATAACGGGTTCACCCATATATAAAACACCACCTTTTTTATAACAAGGTGTAAGCCACATTTCACCATCCCAAGCCAATTCACTATTTTTGTAATAGTCTATAAGATAGTCAACATTAACTTTCATAGATCCTTTTCCGATTGTGGTTGTACTCCATGTTTCGTATGATGTATTCATATCGGAATCATACCGGGGATAGGTGGCAACTACTAAAGTGTCGGAATCAGGAATAAAAAGTAAATCACTATTTGGGGTCGTTCCAGTCCATGTTATAGTTCCACTTTGAACAACTGGTTTATTCCAGACAACGCCCGTTAATTTAAAATCGTCAAGGTGTACCGTGCCATCGTCACCAGTATCGAATGAAGAGGACGGAGTGCCGTTTTTATCAAAAGTAACTACAATAGAATTACCTTTATTCCACGGGTTATTTACCCCAGTTTTTGCGTAAGGGGTGAAGTACAAACTTTTTATAGGTGAACCATTATTCTCTTTAAAATCTGAAAATGTCTTATTCCATGTAAGGTCTTTTCTATTCAGTGAATAAAAATCTATATCTATTTTTGATCCGTCATAATAAATAGCTTTGATACCCAACGAAAGGTATTGACTACCGGAGAGATCAAAAGCAGATTTGTTTGCACCATTTGACCAAACGTCAACCCATTCTGCATGAAACGAGTTATCATATCTAAAACCAATAAGTGAAATATCATTACCAATAACTTCTGAATCAGAGGGAATTGTAACTTGTTTTATCTTGTCAACTGTTCCGTCTGAATTGAAAAATATCTTCACGGCTTGCCCGTGGTAAAATGCACCCGGTACACGGTAACACGGCACAACGTTTACTTGTCGGATGAATTGAAAATCTACCTTGCCACTTTCCATATCCGACCACGGGAGTTTTAACTGCTTGTCACTTGTGGGAAACTCTCCGTTATAGATCTGAAATTCTCCGATATTGTCCGGTTCTGTGGTGGTAGCCCATGCGTAAGTAATTGTCGTGTATTCCTCAACCTCTTGATTTTTGAGGTAGGATCGCTCCGTTGTGCCAGTCCACCGGGCTGTTTTGCCGTTGATAGAAAAGCCGGTATAAGTGTATGCTTCATCTGTGGTGTTGGGTAATTGCGGTTCACTTACAACGCCGGATTTATCACCAGTTAAACAATAATTAGTCATAGATTTATAAGAATCAAAAACAGGTAAAGGGAAATCATCAAAAGAAATATCGTGAACAAAACTATCATTTGTTATTTTATCCGAAGCTTTATCCCGGAAATTAAGTCCGGCCATATTGTGTGAAGTTAATTGATAATTACTAGTACCGATACTGGAATAATAATGATGTAGACCTTGACAATTATAATATTTCAGATTCGACTGATAATCACCGTGTTCTGTAAAATAATGTGGATACTCATTATAGTCATAGTAATCACGTGCTTGTTCGTTACTACCGATAACATAAGCGGCTAAATAATAATTATTAAGTTTTATATCCCCGGACGTTGACGGAAATCTTACAAGACCATAAAATCTACTAGTATCATCCAATACACAATGATAATCATACTCGCATATATTATTTTTAGAATCAGTGTATTGTCCGTGAATATCATAAGTGCCACTGTTTGAAGTTACAAAACACGACACAGATTCCTCAGCATGAACCGGGGTTACACTGAACAGCACAGCAGAGACCAAAACGCCAAGCGTTAAGGCCATGATGCAGAGGATTGTTTGCAGTTTATTTTGATTGATTGTTTTTTGTTTCATGTTTTTCCTCCTTTATGTAAGGTGTGAGTAAAACCCGTATACAATCGCAAGAACACTGAAAACTATGAAAATAATATCGGCGGCGGTTATTAACGGGTGTAAAAATCTTGATTCCTCGTCAATGCAGAAATTGACCAGAAATACCAGAAAGACGAATAGCACATAGATAGACTTAAGTAATATAACCATGCCATTTCTCCTTGTGTGAATTGAAAAAAGAGGGGTGCAGATCGCTCTGTATCCCTCTTGTGTTACCGTGATCCGGGTTATACGGAACGTTTTGCAACTCCGAACAGGCCGAAGCATGCACAAGCTACGGACACAGTTAACAGAATGTTCAGCGGATACTCTCCGAACAGACCCATGATAGACTTACATACAGAGATCAGAGTAGTAACGATAGCAGTATCGAAAGTGGGAGCGGCTTCTGCCGCCGCAAGGATTGTTAAACCGGGCATAATTTTTCTCCTTTCTTATAGATAATGCCAAATACGCACGTCTGCGCTCTGGACTCAGTTATCTATAATGTTTTTTGTTTATAAAATCAGCTTGCTGAAATTACCGGGATAAAGTTCGAACGTTCGAACTTTAGGGGGTGTGACGGGAGTTGAACCCGTAAGCAAGTAGCTTTCAGATATCATTGTGCGCACTGCTCTTGTTTGCCTAGTAACTTCGCACCCCATATTATTTTTTGGTTGTTGGATCATGTGTTGCTGTTGCATGGGTACGGGGGTGATACTTTGTGTACCATTCCGAACCCCTCCCATGAAAAACTTACAAAAAGCAAAGTACACTTTTTGAGTTTTTCTATAGCGTCCCCTTGCCCCCTCCCAAGGGGACGAAAGGTCAAGGGCAAAAGCGCTTGATCTGGGAACTGGTAAAGATATAATTGCTCATGGTCGGGCTGAACCCTCCGGGCTTCACCCTTGCCACAGATAACAAAGTGATGCAGTTTTTAAGGGCAAGGGCATCACCAACAAAGAAAGGCGGGTGGCGGCAGACGGTAGTTGTTTAGCTATGGTCTGCGCTATGACTGTCCGGGGACTTCGTAAGGGCTATTAACATCTTTTTGCGCCGGGAGGTGGGATAGTGCGCCCACATCCCGGCAAGATGCAAAAAGATCAAGGGCGGATTTGTTAATGGTTAGTCGTTCCACACGTCACTGAATGCCACAAGAGACAAAAAAGAGGCAAGAAACGCAAGTATTACCATCCACCAATCAATAGGATCGCCAAGTAAAAAATCAACCACTACAATCGCTACGCCGATCAAGAAAAAAATAAGCCACATAGTGTTTACCTTCCTATATAGAAAAAGCCGGGAATGTATCCACGTTCGTTTCTTCTGGGTACTAGCGCACATACAAGGTAAATGGGTAAGTTCGAACGTTCGAACACTCCCGGCGTTTTTCACTTCACACTTGCCCGGCAGTCTGTAGGGAGACCAACCGGGCATCACACCGGAGAACGTACCGGGGAGAAGATTTCAAGGCATAGATCACAGTGGCGGCACACGGGCACGCACAAGGGATACCGTTCTTGCTTCTCTTTACTCCCTAGACCCGGATGTTCTGGGCGGCTTACTTCTTGTCCTTATCCTTGCCGGGATCAGCGGCGGCAGTACCGGGGGCGGTGGCAGTTCCGGGGAGATCGTAGATACCAGTCACACGCAGAGTCTTCTTTCCCTCATATTCACTGATCTGCATACCGAAAACGTACTCCTTAAAAAGTTCCTTGTTCTGCTTATAGACATCCTCTGTACAAGAAAGGCTTGTAGCCTCCGATCCCTGCAAAACTGCAAGCTGATAATACTTGTTGTTGCTTCCGGTCATGCTCTTTTCTTCGATTGCTACTAATGTGGCTTTAAACTGGGTTGCTAATTTCATGGTTTTTTACCTCTTCTTTCTTTACGCATGGGGCAGTCTGCCCCATGGATGCAATGTTGTTTGTTTATTCTGAACGCCTACATACGGGAAAGGCGGTTCATGCTGTTGATACCGAGAACCAGAAGCGTAACATTGAGGGGGACATATTCACGTTCCGTCAGAATGCCGTCATTATGTAACTGGTTCATTTTCCGGGAAAGCGTAACCATGCGGTTAAGCACCGGGCGCAATGTTTCCGGGGTGTAGCCACTCCCCAGATCAGCGGCGCAAGACATAATATCATCAAGCACCGCCAGACCAACCGGGGAAAGGCTATGGGCTACCATTTAACCACAATCTCAATGCGCTTGTGGTCGGCTTCAAAATTCTTGCTTTTTAAAGCCTTTTCAATCAGATCATTGAGACCATCAAGATACTTGTTGTATTCCTCCATGTTGTGGAACGTAACAAGGGTCTGACTGTTTACCTCTTGCGCTGTGGTATCAATAATCTCTTTACCATTGGAAGTATCAGATTCTGCGGTTTCGTCCTGTGCTTCGTCCTGTGCTTCACCGTGAAGTTCTTTTACTTTCTTCTTGATGTCACGAACAGACATATCAACAGAAAACTCCGTCAACTGGGCATCCGTCACACCCAACAGGGCGATCAGTTTACTACTCTGATAATCTTTCAGTTCCGGGCGAATCTCTTCCAGAACGTTCCCGGCATCGTCACGTTTTGCGAAACGTTCTACAATGTGGATAAAGTCGCTACACGTTCCACGTGCAATGCCGTGTTCTTTAGCGGCGCAATCGTAAATATTCTTATAGCCCAACAGACTGAAAGCGGACGTTGAATACATCCAGTAGAGGTCGAAAGCGATCCGGGTAAAGGAACTCTGAACATTGCACAATGACTTACTAATGGATGCGTTACGCTTTTTAGCTTCTTTGAGAGTTTCAATATCCTTTGCTTCCTGTGCTTTTTTGGCTTCTACCTCTGCTTTATTGGTGTCCTCCACCGCCGGGGCGGTGGGAGGGTTCATAGGAGCGGCAACAGCCTTTTTTCTGGTGGTCTTTGCCTTTGCCGGGGTCTGTGTTGTGGGTTTCTTCTCTATGGTTGCTGTACTCATTGTGCTTGTCCTCCTTACTGGTTGTTAGCGTATTCTCTAAGATCGTCAACGATTTGCCGCACCTCTAAAATGGTTAAACTGGGGGCATAACCGCAAATGCCATAAAAAACTTTAATGTCGGACGGATCAAGCTTATGCTCGTCAATCTGTCTCATGCAAAAAGCCTTGCAACGTTCCTTGAGTTCATGTCTTTCTGCTGTTTCGTCTGAATCTTTGTTAATGGCAATAAACGCCACTTTATCAATAGGGCAAGACACCAAATCATCGTTCGGTAAGTGAATAAGAACGCAAGGTGTTGCGGTGGGGTAATTGTCATAGTCGGTAAAGAATGTGAAGCCCTCAACGCCCGTGTAGTCGATTACGTTCACTTCTTGAAGCTGAACACCGGGAAAAGAATTTACTTTTTTGATTACTGCTACTGAAATTGATTCCATTTTTTTGTCCTCCTTGTGTGTGGGGTTCGAACGTTCGAACCTATATGAAAATAGTCTTGTGATCGGAATTTTGTGTCATTTCCTTATCACAAGACTATTGTATAATTTTCAAAATATAATCGAAATTAAAAAAGTTATTTACATATTTTTACAAAATGTTACAATATTATAATATGACTTGTTATCAACCAATAGTAAGGAGAGGAAAATGTTCGAAAATTTGAAAATCAGGCAGCGCCTGAAAAAAGCTTTTGCCATTATTGTAGTTATATCATCTATTGCAGGAGTGCTCGGAGCACTGGCAATGATCGTTACCATGAACTGCTATCAGCATGCATTGACCAATTACGGTTTTTCACAGGGAGATATCGGTAAGGCCATGACTGTATTCACGGATGTAAGATCCGCAACCCGTGGAATCATAGGATATAACGACCCGGATCTGGTGGACGGTCTGATCACGACTCACGATGAGAAGAAGCAGGCTTTTCTTGAATACTGGGAAGTTGTCGGCGAGACTGTTGTTTCTTCCAAGGAGAAGGAACTGTATGATCAGGTAAATGAGCAGATTCAGCAGTACTGGGAGCTGGATCAGCAGGCCATTAATACCGGTAAGGTGGATATGGAAGAGAAGCGTATGCAGGCACAGGAGCTGATGCAGAATCAGGTAGCACCGCTTTATAATGAAATTTATGATACCATGCGTGAACTGATGAACGAGAATGTCCGTGAAGGAGATTCCCTTTCTTCCACACTGAATATCATGGGATTTATCTTCCTGCTTATCATTGTTGGTGTGATCGTGCTGGCAATTATCATTGCAACGAGAATGGAACATGCAATCTCTCAGGGAATCGCAGCACCGCTGGATGCATTGGCAAAGCGTCTGGAGACTTTTGCACAGGGTAACCTGTCCGATCCGTTCCCGACACTGAACAGTAAGGATGAGATCGCTGACATGATTCATTCTGCAAATGAAATGGCAGAAAAGCTGAGTTTTGTCATTGCCGACACCGGAGAAGTTATGAGCCAGATGGCAAACGGCAATTACAACATCACTTCCAAGAACCCGGATATGTATCAGGGTGATTTTGAACAGTTGTTTCTGTCTATCCGTAACATGAAGACACAGATGGTTCAGACACTTCGTTCCATCGAGGAGGCTTCCAGGCAGGTATCCGCAGGTGCAGCTAACCTGGCAGATGCTTCCCAGAATCTGGCAGAGGGCGCTACCGAGCAGGCAGGTGCCGTAGAAGAACTGCAGGCTACCATTACCAACATTACTTCCAATATTGAGCAGGCTGCTGAACAGGCACAGGAGTCCTATGAGCAGGCCAGAAAATATGCAAACGAAGCAGATAACAGCAGAGCAGAGATGAAGGCTATGGTGGATGCTATGGCCAGAATCAGTGATACTTCCAACAAGATCGGCAATATCATTTCTGAAATCGAGGATATTGCATCCCAGACCAACCTGTTGTCCCTGAATGCTTCCATCGAGGCAGCCAGAGCAGGTGAGGCAGGCCGTGGATTCGCTGTGGTTGCTGACCAGATCCGTCAGCTGGCAGAGCAGAGTACCAAGTCTGCTGTAGATACCAGAGACCTGATTGAAGGTTCCATGCAGGAGATCAAGGAAGGCAACCAGGCTGCAGACAGCGCTGCTGCTTCCATCGAGATCGTAGTAGACGGTATCGGCAAGATTGCAGAGTCTTCCCGCAGTATCAGCGAGATCTCCAAGGACCAGGCCAATGCCATGGATCAGGCAGAGCAGGGTGTCAACCAGATCTCCGAGGTAGTACAGTCCAACTCCGCTACCGCAGAAGAATCTTCCGCTACCAGCCAGGAATTGTCTGCACAGGCAATCTCTCTGAATGAGCTGATCAGCAAGTTTATTCTTCCTCAGGAATAAGAACGGCTGAGACATTGAGAAAAATATAGTACAGCTGGAAAAGCAGGTATCGGCAACGATGCCTGCTTTTTTTCTCTGACAGGAAGTGGACAAGGATATCTGATATGCGATATAATTACAGGGAACAGAACTGGAACAAAATGAGTGAAATGAGGTAATCATGGGAATGGATCAGGAACAGACACCCCACAAGCGCCGGGTGCGTTATAAAGGGAAATACCCCAGAAAATTTGAGGAAAAATATAAGGAATTACAGCCCGAAAAATACGGAGATACCATTGCCCATGTGATTCAGAAGGGAAACACTCCCGCAGGCATGCATATCTCCATTATGGTAAAGGAGATTCTGGATTTCCTGAAGATCCAGCCGGGAGAGACCGGATTTGATGCAACACTGGGCTACGGTGGACATACGAAAGCCATGTTGGAGCAGCTGCAGGGGCGTGGGCATATCTATGCCACAGACGTAGATCCGGAGGAGTCTGCCAAGACGAAGAAACGACTGGCAGAGGCCGGTTACGGAGAAGAGATTCTGACCATCAGATTACAGAATTTCTGCACTATAGATGAGATTGCAAAAGAGGTCGGCGGATTTGATTTTATTCTGGCAGATCTGGGAGTATCCTCCATGCAGATCGATAACCCCAACAGAGGTTTTTCCTTCAAGGTGGACGGACCGTTAGACCTCAGACTGAACCAACAGCAGGGCATCAGTGCAGCAGAGCGCCTGGATACCATCACAAGAGAAGAACTGGCGGGAATGCTTTATGAGAATTCAGACGAGCCCTACTGCGAGGAGCTAGCGAGGGCCATTACCGATGAGATACGTAAGGGACATCGGATCGATACCACGACGAAACTGCGGGAAGTCATTGAGAAGACTCTGGATTTTCTCCCGGAGAAGGAGAAAAAGGATACCATCAAAAAGACCTGTCAGAGAACTTTTCAGGCCTTGCGTATTGATGTGAACCGCGAATTTGAAGTGTTATATGAATTTATGGAAAAGCTGCCGGGAGCTTTGAAACCCGGCGGAAGGGTAGCCATTCTGACTTTCCACTCCGGCGAGGATAAGCTGGTAAAGCAGGCTTTGAAGGAAGGCTACCGGAACGGCATTTATGCAGATTATGCGAAAGACGTGATCCGCCCTTCTGCGGAGGAATGTGTACAGAACGGCAGAGCCCGTTCCACGAAGATGCGTTGGGCGGTCCGGGCGGAAGAACAGACAGACTGACAGACGGAACAAAGGAGGTGTGAGAATGACTGTCATGGAATTTATCAATGCACACAGAGAGGATATGGATCCCTGCGAGTGCGTGATCCTGCCGGACGGCAGTGTGGAAGAGCCACAGCCTTCTCATATCAAAAAGCTGGAGGAAATCTCCGGCGAAGATAAACTGACACTGAACAGCCGTATGGAGAAAAATATGGAGCCCATATTTTTCATGGTGGAGTATACCGGCTGTATGTTAATATGGAGTACCCGTGTAGTGGTGCCGTCCCATCCCACACCGGCACAGGAAGAGACACTGGAGACCTTGTATTTCGCGGCGATGCTGGCTCCCGGCTATCACAGGGAACAGGTGGGAGAAACTTACGAGGAATGCGTCAGAAAAGCAAAAGAACTGCACTAGAAAGGGAACGACAAAATGGCATTTGCACATCTTCATGTTCATACAGAATATTCGCTGCTGGACGGTTCCAACAAGATCAGGGAGTATGTAGCCAGAGTTAAGGAACTGGGCATGAACAGCGCGGCAATCACCGATCATGGCGTTATGTACGGCGTGATCGATTTTTACCGGGCAGCCAGAGAAGCGGGGATCAAGCCGATCCTGGGCTGTGAGGTGTATGTGGCACCGGATTCCCGTTTTGACAAGGAACTGACCGGTGGAGAAGAACGTTATCATCATCTGGTGCTGCTGGCGGAGAACAATACCGGCTATGCGAATCTGATGAAAATCGTCAGCCGTGGCTTTACGGAAGGATATTATTATAAACCCCGTGTGGACATGGAAGTGCTGCAGGAGTTCCACGAGGGAATTATCGCATTGTCTGCCTGCCTTGCAGGTGAAGTGCCCCGGTTTATTCTGAAGGGAATGAAGGACGAAGCGAGAAAAGCAGCTCGCAAATACGAGGCCTGCTTCGGCAAGGGCAATTATTTTCTGGAACTGCAGGATCACGGTATCCCGGAGCAGCGTACGGTGAACATGGAACTGCTCCAGATGAGCAGAGAACTGGACATTCCGCTGGTAACCACCAACGATGTGCATTACACCTATGCTGAGGATGCGATTCCCCACGATATTCTGCTGTGTCTGCAGACCGGCAAAAAGCTGGCGGACGAGGATCGCATGCGTTATGAGGGCGGTCAGTATTACGTCAAGAGCGAAGAGGAAATGAAGGGACTGTTCCCCTATGCATGGGAGGCCGTGGAGAATACCCAGAGGATTGCAGACCGTTGTAATGTGGAGATAGAGTTTGGCGTGACGAAGCTGCCGAAATACGATGTGCCGGAAGGTTATGATTCCTGGAGCTATCTGAACAAGCTTTGTAATGACGGACTGGCAGAGCGTTACGGTGACGGTGACCAGCCTGCAGGGGAGACCGGACAGACCCTGCGGGAACGTCTGGATTACGAGCTGGGTGTCATCCGCAGAATGGGATATGTGGACTATTTCCTGATCGTATGGGATTTCATCAACTATGCGAAAGAGCACGGGATTCCGGTGGGACCGGGACGAGGTTCCGCTGCGGGAAGTATCGTGGCATATTGCCTGAAGATCACCAACATTGATCCCATTCATTATAATCTGCTGTTTGAACGTTTCCTGAATCCGGAACGTGTGTCCATGCCCGATATTGATGTGGACTTCTGCTTCGAACGGAGACAGGAAGTCATCGATTATGTGGGCAGAAAATACGGCAACGACAAGGTGGTGCAGATCGTTACGTTCGGTACCCTGGCAGCCAAGGGTGTCATCCGTGATGTGGGACGTGTTATGGATCTGCCCTATGCGTTCGTGGATTCCATTGCCAAGATGGTGCCCAATGAACTGAACATCACCCTGAGCAAAGCGCTGGAAATGAACCCGGAATTCCGAAAGCTTTATCAGGAGGATGAGCAGGTGCATCATCTGATCGATATGTGTAAGCGTCTGGAAGGACTGCCCAGACATACCTCCATGCATGCGGCGGGCGTGGTCATCTGTCAGAAGTCGGCGGATGAATTCGTGCCGCTGTCCAGAGGCTCCGACGGTTCCATCGTCACCCAGTTTACCATGACGACATTGGAAGAACTGGGACTGCTGAAAATGGATTTCCTGGGGCTGCGTACACTGACTGTGATCCATGATGCGGTAAAATTTATTGAGAATACCACCGGCAGACACATAGATGTGGATGCCATTGACTATAACGATCCGAAAGTACTGGCTTCCATCGGCACCGGCAGAACGGAAGGTGTGTTCCAGCTGGAAAGTGCCGGGATGAAGAGCTTCATGAAGGAATTGCGTCCCCAGAATCTGGAAGATGTGGTGGCTGGTATTTCCCTGTATCGTCCGGGTCCTATGGATTTTATCCCGAAGTATATTCAGGGTAAAAATCATCCGGATGCGGTAACTTATGCCTGTCCCCAGCTGGAGCCGATCTTAAAGCCCACCTACGGCTGTATTGTATATCAGGAACAGGTAATGCAGATCGTTCGTGATCTGGCGGGCTATACACTGGGACGAAGCGATCTGGTGCGCCGTGCCATGAGTAAGAAGAAACAGTCCGTCATGGAAAAAGAGCGGGCCAACTTCATCTACGGCAACCCGGAGGAAAATGTCCCCGGCTGTATTGCCAACGGCATTGACGAGCAGACAGCCGGACAGATCTACGATATGATGATGGATTTCGCCAAATATGCGTTCAACAAGTCCCATGCGGCATGTTATGCAGTGGTGGCTTACCAGACAGCGTATTTGAAATACTATTATCCCGTAGAATTCATGGCGGCATTGATGACTTCCGTCATCGATAACCCGAAAAAGGTATCCGAATATATTTTGAATTGCCGGAACATGGATATTGCCATTCTGCCTCCGGATGTGAATGCGGGAGAAGCCGGATTCTCCGTATCGGATGGCAAGATCCGTTATGCCCTGACGGCCATCAAGAGTGTGGGACGTCCCATCATTGACAGCCTGGTACAGGAGCGTAAGGAAAGAGGCCCTTTCACGAATCTGAAGGACTTTATTACCCGCATGTCCGATAAAAAAGAGATGAATAAGCGGGCTATTGAGAACCTGATCAAAGCAGGAGCTCTGGATGGTCTGGGCGGTACGAGAAAACAGTTCATGAGTGTCTATGTGCAGATCGCGGACCATATTGCCCATGATAAAAAGAACAATCTGGCCGGACAGATCTCCCTGTTTGACATTGCAGGGGAAGAGGATAAGGAAGAATTCGATATCCGGATGCCGGATGTGGGCGAATACAATAAGGAGATGCTGCTGGGCTTCGAAAAAGAGGTGCTGGGTGTCTACGTCAGCGGTCATCCCCTGGAGGAATATCAGGAGCTGTGGCAGAACTGCATCAGCAATACTGCCGGGGATTTTGCCCTGGATGAAGAGACCGGAGAGGTGCAGTTAGTCAGGGACCAGGCCAATGCAGTCATCGGAGGATTGATTGCGGACAAGACAGTAAAATACACCAAGAATGACAAGATCATGGCATTTTTGAATGTGGAGGATCTGATCGGTAATGTGGAAGTCGTGGTATTTCCACAGGTGTACGAGCGCTACAGTACCTTGCTTGTGGAGGATGCGAAGGTGTTTATCCGGGGCAGAGTATCCCTGGAAGAAGACAAGGACGGCAAGCTGATCTGCGACCAGATCATCAGTTTCGAGGATGCGCAGGCTGCGAGAGCGGCGAACCAGCCCCTGTTCCCCAGAAATTACGGAGGCCGGGGCGGCAGCAGCCGCGGCGGATCCTACGGAAACGGAAGTGGAAATGGCGGTGCCGGTGGATACCGGAATGCCGGGAACGGCTACGGACAATACCAAAATGACGGTATGAACAGCAGCAGTATGTCGGTGGGACAGACCGGTCAGGCAGCAGGACAAATGCAGTCCGGGCAGCGCACACAGGCAAATGGAACCCCTCAGAAAAAAGGCATGCCGGCGGGAGCCTGGATCCAGTTCCCCAATATGGAGGCCTATAAGACCAGAGAGCAGGAACTGCTGCAGGCCATTGCGGATTCCGACGGGGATGACGATGTGGTGATCTATCTGCGGGACATTAAAAATATTAAGATCCTGCCCCAAAATCTCCAGGTAAAAGCCGACGGGGCATTAATGGAAAAGCTTACATTGCTGTTCGGAAAAGAAAATGTTAAATTTATAACGAAACCTATTGAAAACCGCTCAAAAATAGATTAAAATAAGGAATCGAGAAGAGAAAATTATTCGTTCGTTTACTTAGGAGGTAACAGTCATGGCAAAAGAGATTAAGACGATCGGCGTATTGACCAGCGGCGGTGATGCACCGGGAATGAACGCTGCTATTCGTGCAGTTGTTCGTACAGCCATTGCAAGAGGACTGAAGGTTAAGGGAATCAAAAAAGGCTATCAGGGTCTTTTGAATGAAGAGATCATAGATATGGAAGCCAAGGACGTATCCGATATCATTCAGCGCGGTGGTACGATCTTAGGAACCGCACGTTGTCTGGAGTTCAAGGAAGCGGAAGGACAGAAGAAGGGTGCTGAGATCTGCAGAAAGCACGGTATCGACGGTATCGTTGTCATCGGCGGTGACGGTTCTTACCGTGGTGCACAGGCACTGTCCAGACTTGGTATTAATACCATCGGTCTTCCCGGAACCATCGACCTGGATATTGCATGTACCGAGTACACAATCGGTTTCGATACTGCTGTCAACACAGCAATGCAGGCAATCGACAAGGTTAAGGATACTTCTTCCTCTCATGAGAGATGCAGTATCATCGAGGTAATGGGCAGAAATGCCGGTTATATCGCTCTGTGGTGCGGTATTGCCAACGGTGCCGAGGATATCCTGCTTCCCGAGAAGTACGATTACAACGAACAGAATATTATCAATAATATCATTACCAACCGTAAGCATGGTAAGACCCATCATATCATCATCAATGCCGAGGGAATCGGACATTCCACTTCCATGGCCCGTCGTATCGAGGCTGCTACCGGTATTGAGACCCGTGCTACGATCTTAGGTTACATGCAGCGTGGCGGAAGCCCTACTGCCAAGGATCGTTACTATGCATCTATCATGGGTGCTTACGCAGTAGATATCATGCTGGAGGGCAAGACCAACCGTGTCGTAGGTTATCAGCACGGTGAGTTCATCGATTTCGATATCGAAGAGGCTTTGCAGATGCAGAAGGGCATCAATGAGTACCAGTTCGAGGTATCTCATCTGCTGTCCATCTAATTTAATTTAACAGTTCAGACTGCGAAGCAGGCACTTTTATAAATAAGAGTGTCTAAACGGATATGAAGACAAAGGCGTTTCCCATTGCGTGGAAACGCCTTTTTGACTATAATAAACTCATCCATAGAATGCATCCCGACTGCTTGCAGGCAGGGGATCATTCTATGAGAGTGGTAGTAAGAGTGGCTCAGGAAGCAAATTCCAAGAAGTATTTGACCTAGCAGACAACTATACTTTAAGTGATGATACCTTTGACAATCATATACTCGATAGACATGGACCTAATTCTACATACGGAAACAAATCACATTTTAATGCAGATTTTGATATTAGAAATAGTATTGATAGTACATTGACAGGGGACAACTTCATTGTAGGTCCTAATACTGCTGGAAGAGAAGGTTATATTTTTGAACAAACATTTTCCAATCCAATAGGGACAAATAGCAAAGGGAAACCATTATATACTTTAAAAGTAGTTATTGATGAGGCTGGAAATGTAATTACTGCGTTTCCCAAAAAGTAGTAGGAGGTTGTTGTAATGAACTTTTACATAGGTAATTCAATAGATGAGATTAATGAACAAGATGTCAACGTAGAATTTTGCGATGAGTTGATTGATTTTATCTATAAAATGAGTGGACAAGTATCCTTTGATATGAGTAAATTGTACCAGATTGATCCTTATGATGATGTTGAAGTTTCTAAAAATGATTTGTTTCAAATCGCCGAAATATGCAAATATATATTGGACACAGCATTGCTTCAGAATTATGAAGAACCAGATGAAGGCAGACAAATGGTGCAAGACTTATTAGAGATTATCCAAAAAGCGATGACAAGTGATTTAGGACTAGTTTCGATAGGAGATTGATGATTTGCATTACGTAATAAAATTGTAACATTTCCCTTGACACTTCCAAAACATCCATGTTACAATGGCACCCACCAGGGGGTATAAGGGGGATAAGCTGCTCCGTAATATCTAAACAAAAACACATAATAGGAGATGTTCCGTAGCTACTATGGGCTATAGTGCATCTCCTATTTTTCTGTTACATGGAAATCCTGATAAAATTGTCCCAAAGCATAATAAATTTTTGAACAGTAGTGAAAGTTATGCCATACCATACTTCTCCCAACGGCTCTGCCGGTGGGGGGGGGGGTTCCGGCTTATGCCGCCGAAGGACGGCATAAGCCCTTTAACCTGCACTATTTTCGACCCTAATATTTTTCTTATATTTTCTAAAAGTATCTTCTTTCACATTTCCCCAACAAGCCCTAAAAAGTCTATCATGGGTAACTCCTCGACTTCGCTCTTAAAATCGCACACAGGGGCAACACAGGCTCTCACAGGGGTAAGAGAAAGTTGTTTTGTCTGTCTAAAAATTGAATTTGTGCATTATTACCGTTTTTCTTCTGTTTTTGGTCTATGGCATAAAGCCAATTCAGCCGCCAAATCGTCAAATTTCCCTCCAATTTTTCAAAAACAAAAATTTTGACTTGCAACCTTTTCTGTTCAGAGTTAACATCACACACCACAAAAGCAATTCGTAAGTCTTTTGTGACTCCTGCGTTCTGCAGGAAATATCCATCTTTATGAAAGTCAGCGGTATTTCTTTTGAAATACTTTGTGCCTGACCAGAAGTAGATAGACTTTACCACTCTTGCCGACCCAGTTGCAGAAGCGTAATTCTGGGACACTGGCTTAACAGTTGAGATTGCCACTATTTTGCCAAACATTGAGATTGGAGATGATTGAGAATGACAAAAGAAGATTTTATCTATGTGGGTATCGACTTGCATAAGGAAATCCACACAGCAGTTATGATTGACTGCTACAACAACAAACTGGGAGAGATTACTTTTCCCAACAGACCAGCCGATTTTCCTAAGCTGGTAACAAAGGTCAAAAAATGTAATACTGATGCAAAAGAAGTAGTCTATGGTCTGGAGAATGCTTATGGTTACGGCAGAGCATTGGCAGTGTGGCTGATTGATAAGGGGTATTTTGTAAAGGATGTAAATACCGCTATCTCACATCGACAGGCAAAGCACCGGGGTGCCATGTATCGCAAAAGTGACAGCGATGATGCGGAAGCCATTGCTCTGGCAACTTTAAATATGCTTGATAAGCTTCCAGATGCGTGTCCCAATGATGCGTACTGGTCACTTGGTCAGCTGGTGCATCGTAGGGACAATATCATGAAACAGCGAACCAGACTGGTTAATCAGTTGCACGAGCAGTTGTGTATTGCGTATCCGTCGTATAAGTCATTTTTTAATGACATCAGTAGACCTACTGCACTGTACTTCTGGGAGCATTATCCATCCAGAAAGTATCTTAGGGGTAAGTCTGTGGAAGATTTACGTAAGGAACTTGTTCCCGTCAGCCACAATAGATGTTCGACCAAAAACTGTGAGAAAATCTTGGATGCGGTAGCAAGTGACAAGGTAAAAAATAATGCTTACCAAGATGCCAGGGACATGGTGACTCTTAGCATTGTCAGTGATTTACAGCACTATGACAGCCAACTGGCGGAGGTAGACAAGATGCTGGAACAGATGTATAAGATGCTTGGCTGCACGCTTACAACCATTCCCGGTGTAAATGTTATCACAGCAGTGAAGATTCTTGCTGAAATCGGTGATATCAAACGCTTTAGTAATGCCAATAAACTGGCACAGTTTGCCGGAATTGCACCGCTTCATTTATCCTCCAGCGGTAAGGGGAAGGATGTAGCTACCAAGCAGGGTAACAGACGATTGCAGGCAAC
>UMEH01048066.1_pt1 | contig 34713 bp, 26 predicted proteins | sample 1964681 | NCBI WGS metagenome assembly UMEH01 (sample SAMEA4836013, study PRJEB28245) | human gut metagenome | biome: gut microbiome; material: fecal sample | place: Denmark | collected 2008
ATTAAGTTTTTTATTATGTTCCCTTTGTACACCGTTGCAAGTAATAATATTTGTACAGATCAAAATATTCAAACTGATATTGATTACGATGATGAATATGATCAACGTAGTGAGGTGGCATTGTATTATTCAAATTATACGGAAGGTCCTGGATTGCGTATATATGGATACAACCAATATGCTTCATTAGAAACAAGTGATTTGAAAAATATTATAGATTGGGATTCTCTTAAAAGAGATATTGATGAACAATTAAGTCATAAGAGAAAGTATGAAAAAAGATATTTAGACTTTTATGATTTCTTTGATGTAGATTCATTTGACTTTTCAGTTGATAATAGTGACAATATAAGTAATGGCGACTCAGTATGTGTTACTGTTAATACTAAAGAAAATTATATGTTTAATAATGTTACTATTGAACTTTCAGGCTGTTCGTATACATATGAAATTGATGGATTAAAAACAGTGAAGGCTTTTGATCCGTTTGATTATGTAACATTTATTCATGATAATGCAAATGGATATGCAAGTGCCGGATGCCGAGTAAATGAGGATCTAAATGAAAATATAGAAGGATTGGATGGCTTTAAAGTTACATACTATAGTGAAGATACAATCGCTATTGAAAAAGATGATTATATTATTGCAAAAATTGAGTTTTATTTTGACGATGATACAAATTCATATCATAATTATAAAAACGGCGAAACAGTAACTATGTATTGTTCATGCTCAAATTATAACTTGACGGATGAGTATGATATTTATATAGGGGTATCTCAAAAAGAATATACATTCAGCAATTTAGGCGAATATGCAACAAAGTCATCAACTATTTCTGAGGAAGAACTTAGTAAATTTGCTGATTATGCAAAGAGTTTGATTAATAAAAAATATGGCGATTATGACTATTATTCCGATTTCAAATTAAATTCTGCCTATATAACTGATCTAAAAGATAGAACAAAATATATTTCTTGTCATAATAATCTTTGCTTGATATATTCATATACATACGAGACTTGGGATGACAAAAAAGAAACAAAATATTTATATGTTATGTTTAGTGATTTGATAATATCAAGTTCAGGTGAAATTGAATTTACTCCTGAGGATTATTATGATAGAATAAATAATGATTATGACAGCGTTGATGGGATATTATCATATTGCTTTGGAGATAGTTATAATGTAGTTAAAATATGAGATTAGTTACAAATATTTAGAGGATTAGTATTTTTTGCATTTTCCATACTCAACAATAAAAAAACTTAAACAAAAAAGCAATCCGGCAATTAATACCGGATTGCTTTTTTAATGGTTACGGTGGTGTGCCAATTCCACATTTCTTTTGACCCAAAGGGTGCGTAGCAGCACAATCTTTACTTCCAAACCACCTTTATTGTATCTTTATTATAGCAGAATTATTCCTTGTTGTTATTTTTCTTCAAACGCTTCAAGGTCTTTGTACCTAATTGATAAGAAGTGATAATTGAATTCTTTTTATCATTGCCTTCGATTTCAAGCGATAACCTTATGACAATATTTAAGTGCGTTACCTCAATATATTTTATGTAAAAAACCGTGTTTTGATTCTTTGAGTCCCTTAAAATAACATCAGGAATATTTACTACATCATAAACGCATTTATGAAATAAGTTGTAATCTTGGGCATGTTTTTCTTTGATATGCTCATCTCGTTCGTCAGTTAAAATCAGTTCATTTGTTGCAAGCTTACCAAATTCTATTTCAAGGGATTCTGTATTCAGTTTTCCGATAAATTGATATTTGCTAAACTCCATGTTTCTACATCTTTTTTCGTATTTATCATACATTAGATTCAATTACAATAAATTTCATATTACGCATTGTGTAAGGGATAAAGGTTAATTGCATTGAGAAATGTGTTATTATGTTTTTGACCATTTATTGACCACTTACGAACGGAAAGCGGGATAAAAACACAGCGCTAAATTAAAAAACAGTCATTTCAAGGTATAAAAGAAATGGCTGTTTTTCGTTGCTTTGGGAGTATTTTATATTTTTTCATCTGTTTCGTAATCAGCAGGTCATCGGTTCGAGTCCGACTATCAGCTCCAAAACCTGCGTAAACACGGCGTTTTCGCAGGTTTTTTCTTTTTTAGAAACGCATTTCAAAATTCAATTCGCAACAAAAAATCTCACTCTTTTTTACAAAGTGAGATTTTGTTTATTTATTCGATTTGAAATGTTTCAAAATAATATCTAAAATCTCCTGTATGTAGGGCTCTTTTACAACACATTCAAGCTCATCGGCATCTCCGCTTTTATTTAAAATCACATATCTTTCTGTTATAAAATCAGATAAATTTTCAGCTGATATTTTATATGGATGATTTTTAACGCTTTCATAAACAAAATTGATAGATTCTTTTTTGGCAAAATGAATTTCAAGTGAAGAAAAATCAGCAAAATTATCTATAATGTAGGGCAAATTTTCAGAATTCAACGGAAATGAGAGCTCAGGCAATTTGTACGACAAAAAACCTGTTGGCTTCATCTGTTTATAATCATAATCCGTCTTAAGATAGTTGGTTGTCTTTAAAATTGTTTCTTCATCAGCCCTTATAAAAACAATCCCGGAAAAACGATTATAAAGTAAAGAGAGAGCTTCGTTTAGAATTTCAGTTATACAAGACTCCGGTGCACATACGGCCGTTCCTATCATTTTTTGGGCGTGTAGCTCATCTATACACCCTTCGGCCAAATAAAACGGAGCTATATCGTATAATAGTTTTTTCATATGAACACCTCTTTAAGCAGAAGCTGTTTTACCTGTAACGGTCAAAGCTGCATATTCAAACACATTATTACTTTAATATTTTTATATAGTAGATGATGAAAAGCAGCAAGCCTGTCAGCGAGAAAATCGTTGTACCCCACAAAACAGGAGACGGATTTTGATGTAAAACAAAATACTCAAATAAAAGATTCAGCGGCGGTCCGAGACAAACCAATATCATTAAAATCAATGTCGTTATATTATATTTTTTCATAAAGGCACCTCATTTTAAATAATTATCGCTCGGTTAATACGCAACAGGGCAAAAGTGAGCTTGTGCTGCAAAAAATATTAAGCATTGGACTTTGCTTTTTGTCAAGGAAACCTATTTATCCGATTCTTTAATGCGTCTGTTTCCTTTTCATACAAGGATTTGTCAAACAGAAACTTACGCTCTTTGTTGTCACCGTCCGTGAAATAAAAATAATAAATACAGACAACGCCGCCTCTTCTCATTGATGTTTTCTGCTCTGTTTTTGCGTTTTTGACTTCAGAATATTTATATGTCTTTTCGTTAAACGGAGTTGTGCGAAGAGAAAAATCGTTCTCGCCCACGCATACCTTAAAGAAAAAATATCTGTTAATCAGCGGAATTGAAATAAACAATGACAAAGCAAAGCCTACCGAAAACATAAGACCTACTGTAAAAATTTTACCGCTTCCGCCTCTTAATTGGTCAACAGCTAAGATTAAAAATACTAAGCTGACTGCCGAAGAAAAAAGCATTGGGAATTTTCCGTATAATTTACCGTCAATCACGTATTTTTGATTATTGCTCATCTTCATTACTGTCGGCCTCTTCCTTATTAAAATAATCCTTGTCAATTTTCTCAATAAGAAAAGAAATTTCATCATATTGACACGGCGAAAAATAAAACTTTTTTACTTCGCCGCTCGGAGTTCTGTAATTCAAATAATTCTGGCTCGCACCGTTTACCGATTTACCTGTGCTTTCCCAAACTTCTGATATATCTGTGTACTTGTATTCCTTTTTATCCCAAGGTGATTTGCAATGGCAAAACGAGTCTTCTCCTATCAAAAGTTTTATAAATATAAAACGATAAGCAGAACAAAGAGTCAATGCAGCCATTACTATTGTAAATACCAAGGTGATAATAAACCCATGCAATACTGCCGTAACAGCAGCGAATATGACAGTTACTATCAGAGACAAAAGCACACTTATTTTATCGTTTTCAACTTTGTATAACCACTTTTTTCCCATTATTATTTCCTTTCTCGGCTGACTTCAATATAAATAATTTTATGAAATCAATATATAAAACGAGATTTACTCGGCTGTTTAATGATAATTCTTTTTATTTCGTTTGCGGATAAAGAAATTTCAAGGGCTATATATCCGCTGTTGTATTCATATTCCGCATTGCTAACGCCTTAAATTTCTTCTTCTTTTTTAAATATATAATCGCAAGCGGGATGTCCGCAAGCAACCATGCGGCAGGGGCTGCGTAGCATACTGCATTGAAGCCGATAAGCGGAGTGAAAATAAGCGCTATTGATATTCTTCCTATCAGCTCGCCGGCACCCGCAACCGCATTTGCATACGTAAAGCCGAGACCCTGCAGAGTGTTCCTTAAAACGAACAGCACCGCGACAAGACTGAAGCACTCCGCCGTGGCGATAAGATATTTATGGGCGGCAAACAAGACTTCTTCATTAGGCTCTGTCATAAACAGCCTGACTATCGGCATACCTGCCGTCAGAAGAGCAACGCTTAAAGCGACGGAAAGAAGTATGTTGAGCGTAAATATTTTTTTAACCGATTTAATTATTCGATCGTACTTTCCGGCCCCGTAGTTTTGCCCGACGAAGGTTTGTGTACCGACGCTGAGTCCGCTCAGCGGTATATTTGCAATATTCTCGACCCTTCCTGCGGCGGTAAAGCCTGCAATAGTCGCCGTGCCGAATGAATTTACCGCGCTTTGAAGACACATCGACCCGATAGAGGTAACGGTAAACTGAAGCGAAACGGGTATTCCCAATTTTAACTGTATGAATGCTGTTTTGAGGTCGAGTTTGAGCTCTTTTTTTGAAATGTGTACGCTTGTATTGCGCCTTAAAATGTAATTTCCCGTAAGGACGGCTGCCGTAATGTGAGAAATGAGCGTAGCAAGCGCAGCTCCCTCAACGCTCCAGCGAAATACCTTTATGAACAGCATATCAAGCGCGAAATTTACAAAAATACTTGCCGTAAAATATATGAGCGGTTTTCTGCTCTCACCGACGGCTCTTGAAATTGCGGTAAAATTGTTTGAGAGCATCTGAAACGGTATTGCAAAGTAAAGAATGTTTACATACGCCGAGGAAAGACCGAGAATTTCGTCCGGCGTGCCGATAAGCTTCAAAAGAGGAGTGGAAATAATGTGCGCGACAACAACAAGTAACAGGCCGAGCAAGAACGACACCGTAATGCTGCTTCCGGAATATCTGTTGACCCTGTCTTGGTCCTTTGCGCCGTAAGCGTGCGCCACCGGTATTGTAAATCCGCTTGTAAGGCCGAGTGCCGCACCGACAATAAACGAGTTTATCGAGGCGACTCCGCCGACTGCGGCAAGAGCGTCCGTGCTTACATATCGCCCGACAAGTATATTGTCGACCAATGTATAGTTATACTGTAAAAGCGATGAAACCATAATCGGCAGAGAGAATTTAATTATACTTTTTATCGGCTTGCCGGTAAGCATAGAATTTTGTTTTGTCATTTGCCAACTCTTCCAAAGTGTTTTTAAAAATTAAATTCAATTAGAATTTGCTTAAATTTTAGCACTTGCGCAGTATTATGTCTATAAAAATATTCTGCCGGGAGAGCTTTAACAACAGCAGGACAAAACCAATGGCGGAGCGGCACAATCAAAGACATCACGGCAGCTTTGAGCAGGTTGAAATAAGCTCCTGCGGATTAAACTCAAATCCGTTGATTGCAAAAGGCAAATATCCGCCGGTAATCGCCTGTAATATCACAAACGGAAGAATGCCGAGAGTCAACACGATAAAGGACAGCGAAATGCAACAGCTCGCCGAATACTTCGGAGTTGATTACAGAAAAGACTTTTTGAATTTATAAAAAACAAGGTGCAATTCATTCGGAATTGCACCTTTCTTTATTTTTCGCTTTAATGCAGCGCCTTTGTGGGGCAGTTTTTTGTACACTCGTAGCAGAGAATACACTCTGTTCCGTTTTTTCGCTTGCGTGAATCCTTGTTAACCTCAACATCCATTGGGCATGCTTTCAGGCACTTGCCGCAATGAACGCATTTACTCTCGTCACAGTGGACGCGCAGAAGCGAAAAATAACTCATAGGCTTCAGAAATACTGTGATAGGGCAGAGATATTTGCAGAATGCGCGGTTATCCTTAAATATAAAAGCAAGCGCAATTCCGGATATATAGTAAAGCGCATTTCCGGCGAGAAACAGCCAAAACATAATTTTCTCAAGATTTGCGACCTTGAACAAAAACAGACCCGACACAAGAGCCAATGATAATGCAAACATCACATAGCGCAGAATTCCGAGCTTTTCTTTTCGCGGCTTCCGTGGCTGCTTATAAGGAAGAAAGTCCAAAACCATAGCCGTCCAACAGGCATAGCCGCACCATCCGCGTCCGAACAGCAGCGGTCCGAAGATTTTGGCCACGGCATAGTGAATGGTTGCTGCTTCAAAAACGCCGAGGAACAGATAGTACCAAAAACCTTCAATCTGCATATTTTCTCGGGAGATTATGCCGAGATACAGCAGCATATAGCTTCCGACTGCCAGCTGTACAAAATGACGCGCATAGCGTTTCTCGGCGGTAAAAAGTGCCGTCCCCAATGCGAGGCAGGCGCCTATGTAGCTGAAATTCAGCAAATAAAACAGATTATCCTTTATTAGCCATAGTGTGATTGCCACCGCTTCGAACAACAAAAACAGTAATGCCGACACAAGGTATCTCGATAAACCCTTGTTATTTCCTTTCTCTTTTTTCTTTTTCATTGTTTTTTACATCCTTTTTTCGTGAATATGAAACGGCTGATTTTATTCGGATTTATACCGATTCTCGTGCCGCTTTAATGCCTGCGACAATATAACTATATACTGTAATTTTAAAGCTTATGAGCAAAATGTGCAACTGTAATTCTGTTAAAAAACGGTAAAAGCGCCGCAAATTGTGAAAATCGGCAATCGGTCTGAGGATGCTCGGCCGTTTGGCATCGCCGAATATGCCGCAAACAATATAGACGTATTTATTATCGACTTGTTTAATAGAATAAAATAACGGACGATTTGGCAAAATACGGGACTATACGGCAAGGCAATATAGTAATCTTACATACGGCTGCACATACAGAATTTACGGATATTTTTTCGCATTTAGTTGCGAAAACGTTTCCGCTGTGATAAAATTCTTTTGTATTTTACGGGCGCGGCGGCTTTGCGCCTTTGCCTGCTTTAACGGAGTTGAGATTGATGAAAACTGCAGTTGTTACGGGCGGTTCGAGCGGAATAGGACTTTCCTGCTGCCGTAAGTTCCTTGAAAACGGATACAGGGTGTATGAACTGAGTCGCCGCGAGCCGAAGATTCAAACGGTAGGCGTTAAGCATATTTCGTGCGACGTCACGGATGAGCACTCGGTTTCAGAGGCATTCAAAAAAATATATAATGACAGCGGAAGCATTGATATACTTGTGAATAATGCAGGCTTCGGCATCTCAGGGGCAGTTGAATTCACAGAGCTTGCAGAAGCTAAAAAACAGTTTGACGTCAATTTCTTCGGCTGCTTTATTTGCTCAAAAAACGTAATTAAATATATGAGACTTCAAGGCGGCGGAAGAATTGTTAATCTCAGCTCTCTTGCGGCTCCGCTTGCCATACCGTTTCAGGCGTTTTATTCGGCGTCAAAGGCGGCTGTAAATTCGCTGACTCTGGCTCTTGCAAACGAGGTGCGACCGTTTAATATAAAGGTCTGCGCCGTAATGCCGGGCGATGTTAAAACGGGTTTTACCGCGGCAAGAGAGAAAAATACCGCCGGTGACGAATTTTACGGCGAGACACTTAAAAGAGCGGTTGCCGGTATGGAGCGCGACGAGCAAAACGGTATGTCACCGGACGATATAGCCGATGCGGTGTATGCTGCGGCAACCAAAGCTCGTCCGAAGCTTTTGTCTACAAAAGGCGCTAAATATCATCTGTTTTTGACACTTTCAAAGGCATTGCCAGTTTCGCTTGTGAACATCATAGTCGGAAAGCTTTATTCTTAATAATTCGGGGCGTAAAGCAATACTGTTATTAGCTGCTTTTGCCCCGTTTTCTTGTTATTCAATAAAAACACATTCGGAGGTACTATGCAAAATTTTGTAGAGCTTATTCAGAATATCAACAGTAAGGTAAACAGTGTCGTTTGGGGGCCTCCGATGCTCATATTGATGCTGCTTACCGGTCTTTATCTCACGTGCGGTACGCGATTTTTTCAAATACGCCGTTTTTGCTACACAATTAAAAATACGGTTGCCGCAATTTTTAAAGACCGCAAGGTAACAAAAACCAAGGATGAAAAAGCCATATCGCAGTTCCAGGCACTTGCAACGGCTCTTGCCGCAACGGTAGGCACGGGCAACATTGTAGGCGTAGCCACCGCGATTTCCTCCGGCGGAGCGGGTGCGGTATTTTGGATGTGGATTTCTGCTTTGCTCGGTATGATGACGAGCTTTTCCGAAAATGCGCTCGGCATATATTTCCGCAGAAAAAACGAAAAAGGCGAGTGGGTGGGCGGCCCTATGTATTATATCGAAAAGGGACTCGGCCAAAAGTGGCTTGCGGTTATATTTTCTGTTTTTTGTCTGTTCGCGTCGTTCGGAATAGGCTCAGTGGCTCAGGTCAACGGAATATCCACGGCACTTAAGGGTTCGTTTAATATACCGGGCGTTGTCACGGGGATAGTCGTTTGCGCCCTTATAGCCGTTATAATTTACGGCGGACTGAAAAGAATAGTCACGGTGACGGAAAAATTTGTGCCTTTTATGGCGGCGTTTTACATAATAGGCGCGCTTATAATAATAATCGTAAACTTCCGCCATATAGGCGACGCTTTCGGCGAGATATTTTCGGGGGCGTTCAGTATGCGCTCCGTCGGAGGAGGCGTTATGGGATACGGTATTTCAAGAGCTATGCGTTTCGGTGTGGCGCGCGGAGTATTTTCTAATGAGGCGGGCCTCGGCTCGTCGGTAATGGTCCATTCCTCCTCTGATGCCAAGGAACCCGTAACACAGGGTATGTGGGGCATATTTCAGGTTTTTTTTGACACCATTGTTATATGCACACTTACGGCACTCGTAATACTGACTACCGGGGCAAATCTGCAAAGCGGACTTGAGGGAGTCAATATAACAATATATGCCTTTGAGAGCGTGCTCGGCAAATGGGGCTCTTATATAGTATCCATAGGTATAGTTATGTTCGCTTTTTCAACCATACTCGGCTGGTCGGTGTACGGCTCGCGCGCCGCAGAATATATAGGCGGAAAAAAGCTGACTGCGGTGTATAAAATAATATTTCTCGCGATGACATTTATAGGTGCCGTGTCGAGCATTCAGCTTGTTTGGGATCTTTCCGATACGTTTAACGGTCTTATGGCTTTGCCGAACCTTATAGGTCTGTTGCTTTTGTCGGGGACGGTGTTTAAAATAACCAAAAACTACGAGCAGAGAGTGATAGGCGGCAAAAAGATAAAGCCGATGCTGTCTTTTTATGACCGTGAGAAATAATTTTCGGTATTCACATTTAACTACGAATTTGATATAATATACGGGATTTAAAAAGATAAAAGAGGAAATTTATGTCAGGTAAAAAGGACTACATCAGAAATTTTTGCATAATTGCCCATATCGACCACGGCAAGAGTACGCTTGCCGACCGTTTGTTGGAGCTTACGGACTCCGTAGCGAAGCGTGATATGGAGGCGCAGCTTCTTGACAATATGGATATTGAGCGTGAACGCGGTATAACCATTAAGGCACGTGCCGTAAAGCTTGATTACAAGGCTGCCGACGGCAAAAAATATGAACTGAACTTAATAGACACTCCCGGTCATGTTGACTTCAACTATGAGGTGTCACGTTCCCTTGCGGCATGTGAGGGAGCTGTGCTGATAGTTGACGCGTCACAGGGGATAGAGGCTCAAACTCTTGCAAATACCTACCTTGCGCTTGACCACGACCTTGAAATTGTGCCGGTAATAAATAAAATCGACCTTCCCGCCGCAGAGCCGGAGCGCGTTGCTAAAGAAGTGGAGGACGTTATAGGCATACCGTGTATGGATTCGCCGCGAATTTCGGCAAAAACGGGCGAGAATGTCCCCGCTGTGCTCGAGGAAATCGTAAACCTTGTGCCGCCTCCGGATGATAACGATTCAAAGCCGCTCAGAGCGCTTGTATTTGACTCCGTATATGACAGCTATCGCGGTGTAATTGTCTATGTCAGAATAGTTGACGGTGTGGTAAGGCCGGGGCAGACCATGCGTCTTATGGCTACGGGTGCCGAATTTACAATTGTGGAAACGGGATATATGCGCGCCAAGAGCTTAGAGCCGACAAAGCAGCTGTCCTCGGGTGAGGTCGGTTATATCACCGCTTCGATTAAAACCGTAGGCGATGCGCGCGTAGGCGATACCGTGACTCTTGCCGAAAATCCGGCTTCGGAGCCGCTTGCAGGATATCGCAAGGTAAATCCGATGGTTTTCTGCGGAATTTATCCGGCGGACGGAGCGGATTATGAGGCTCTTAGGGATGCTCTTGCCAAATTACAGCTGAATGACGCCTCGCTCTCGTTTGAACCCGAGACGTCAAGTGCCCTCGGCTTCGGCTTCAGGTGCGGTTTTTTGGGGCTTTTGCACCTTGAAATCATACAGGAACGCCTTGAGAGAGAATATGACCTCGACCTCGTAACAACAATACCTTCGGTTGTTTACAAAATACATCTTACCGACGGAAACGTAGTCGAAATAGACAATCCGTGCAACTACCCCGACCCCGCAACAATCGATTTTGCGGAGGAACCCATGGTTGAGGCGCACATCTTTTCTCCTAAGGATTATGTGGGAGCCATAATGGACCTTTGCCAGGACAGACGCGGCGAATATAAAGAAATGACGTATCTTGACGCCGACAGGGTGGACTTAAAATATATACTCCCGCTTAACGAAATAATCTATGACTTCTTTGACGTCTTAAAATCGCGTACGCGCGGCTATGCTTCGTTCGACTATGAGCTTTGCGGCTACCAAAGGTCAAGCCTTGTAAAGCTCGACGTTCTTTTGAACGGCGATATGATAGACGCCCTCTCGTTTATTATTCACTCCGAAAAGGCATATCCGAGAGCGCGCAGAATAGCCGAGAAGCTTAAGGACAATATTCCGCGCCAGATGTTTGAAATTCCCATTCAGATAGCCGTGGGCGGCAAGGTAATAGCGCGTGAAACCGTAAAGGCAATGCGTAAGGACGTGCTCGCTAAATGCTACGGCGGCGATATAACGCGTAAAAAGAAGCTGCTTGAAAAGCAAAAAGAGGGTAAAAAGCGTATGCGCAAGTTCGGTACGGTAGAAGTTCCGCAAGAGGCGTTTATGGCTGTGCTTAAATTAGACGATGAATAATATAGGACTGTATATTCACATTCCGTTTTGCAATTCAAAGTGCCCATATTGCGATTTTTACTCGTTTCGCGCCGATGACGATACAAAAAACAGATATGTTTCGGCTGTTTTGCGAGAACTTCGGAACAATTCAAAACAGTTTAGCTGTAAAGCCGATACGCTTTACATTGGCGGCGGAACTCCGTCGGTTTTGGCTCCGGATTATCTTTGCCAAATCATAAACGGCGCAAAATCAACGTTTTTGACCGATGATGCGGAAATAACGGTAGAGTGCAACCCGTTTTCGCTCGGCGACGAATTCTTTGAAAAAGCAAGCGAGTGTAAAGTAAATAGGCTTTCCATAGGCTTGCAGTCGGCAAATGACGGCGAACGTAGGATTTTAGGCAGACGAGCCGGCAAAAGCGAGGTTCAAAGTGTCGTTTCACGGGCAAAAAAAGCGGGAATAAATAATATTTCGCTTGATGTCATGCTCGGCGTGCCGGGTCAAACAAAAGAGAGCCTTAAAAGCACACTTGATTTCTGCATTTCTTCGGGTGTGCCGCATCTCAGCTGCTACATTCTCAAAATAGAGGAGAATACGCCGTTTTTTCGTATGAGAGACAAATTGCCGTTCCCCTCTGACGACGATACGGCCGATATGTACCTTTTTATGTGCGAATACCTCGAAGAACACGGTATTATGCAGTATGAAATATCAAATTTTGCGGTTCCCGGCTTTGAGAGCCGCCACAATCTGAAATATTGGCACGATGAGGAGTACCTCGGCATAGGCGCTTCGGCACATTCGTTTTTAGGCGGAAAACGCACATATTATCCGCGTGATATTGAGTATTTCATAAGCGGCAACGAGCGTTTAACTGAGGGCGACGGCGGCGACGAAGAGGAATTTTGTATGCTCGCTTTAAGGCTTCGCGAGGGGCTTACTCAAGAGCGTTTTTACGCCCGTTTTCATCATGAGATACCGCAAAAAATGCTTGAAAGCGCAAAGCAATACGAAAAATACGGGCTTTGCAGTTGTGAGAGCGGCGGAATTTCTCTGACGCGGCGCGGATTTTTACTCTCCAACTCCGTAATATCCGAAATTATCTTATAGAGATAAATATTTCAGGGCTTGTAATTTGCTTTACAAGCCCGTTTTTTTGTGCTTTTCGGGCGTTTGTGAAATTAAAACGGCTTTTTGTTACAATGGCGTTTTTTTGTCGCACAGCACGTGATAAAATCAAGAGGCTAAACGGAAGAGTTCTATGAAAGAGAATTGATTACATAGAATTTCCGGTGTGTAATTTGTAAAATATTACCAAAAGCGGCGGCAATTTTTGTCGAAGTGTGCTTGTAATCTAAAATTTTACATATTTTTATTTCATAATGACAAAAGAATGTCAAACTGCGTTCACAATTTGTTAACATTTGGTTTAAAGACTATTTAAAATGTGTTTTTAAATTAGATAAAAACTCTTTACACCAAAGCATTTTTAGTGTAAACTTAAGTATAAATATACGGTGTAATAGTGTACCCATTTGCGCCCTAAAATCGGTAAATAGATGCTCTTTCGCAAAATGATGAGAAACAAGCGTTAAAGCAAACCCGAAGCGGTGCGGATTTATCGTATACTATTATATATAGCGTTTTTAATCAATTTATCGGAGGTTTTTTATTTGGCAGATCTTATATTTCGGCATCTTGCCGGAGCCGATGGCGAGGGCGTTTACAAAAACGGCAAAACCGGCTTCTCGGTTTCTTATTTCAAAAAGAAAGAAATAGACTCGCGCTATCCCTCGGGCGGCTATATGGTTGTCGGTCAAATAGGCAAGGGCAAACGCGAAATCGGTGATTTGCAGTCTGACGACGGGCAAACCGAAAAGGTGTATGCCGCAACGAAAATGCCTCATACAGCGGTAGTCGGCTACATAGAGACAGAGGCTGACAAATTCATTGCGATAGTTAAAGACAGGCTCTTGCTTTGGCTTTTGTTTGCGCTTTTGATAGCGGCACTTATAATAGGTCTTATATTCCTTTTAAAGGCCGTTATACCGACAGGCGGCGATGGCGGAACCACAACGCCCCCCGCAGGCGTAATCGACCAAAATGCCGTATTGGGCGAGGGCGAAATCTCGATTCCCGATAAAACAAAAACAAGGGGCAGGCAGATAAAGGTCTACGGTATTCCCGAGCTTCCCTTGGCGGCAAATACCAAGGAGCAAAGCTTTGTATTCTCAAACCCCGAGGAAAACCCGTGCTTCTTTGTTATAGAAATAGAGCTTTCAGATACAGGCGAGGTTATATATACCTCAAATCTCTTGCCGCCCGGCTATTCAATATCAAAGTTCACGCTGAACCGTGAGCTTGCGGCAGGAACTTATCCTGCAACAATCCATGTTAAGACATACAGCTTTGATAAAGAGCAGCGTAAACTTAACAATATGGATTTAAAAACGACCATCGTGGTTTCATAAGAAACTATATTCAAAATACAGATTTTGAGGAAAGGAGTTGCAGTTTATGCAAAAAAATTCAAAGATTAAAATCGGAAAAAGCATAACTGCTGTGCTGCTTTGCGTAGTGCTTTTGGTAACGTCGATTCCCATGGTTCTCGCGGCCGGCGAGGGCGAATATGACCCGATACCGACCTTTACCGAATCGGATAAAAGGGAAGCGGCTGCAACACTTAATGACGACGGCGGAATTACGGTCAGCTTCCCCGCGGCTAAGGTTAGCGAGCGCAAAACCGGCACAAAAACAATTGACGGGTATATGTTAGAGCTTGTTGATCTCGGAACATATACCGAAGTTCACACAAGCACGGTTTTGCTGCGCAAGATGGTTAGTCCCACCGGTACCGCACCGTACACGGCTGAGATTACGGCAGACGAAATCAAAACAAAGGTGCCTGCGGGTCTGTCTGACGATCACCGTTACAATATTACGATAACGGCGTACGACAGCGACGGCTGGTTCTCGGAGGCTGTTAACGCATACGTTTCGGATGTTCCGACTTATGTATACGATGCGTCCGCTTATGCCCCCGTTACAAACAACGTTCTTGCCGTGCGTGAAGTCCTTACTTTTGATAAAAAAGGTACCGCAGATGACCACGGTTCGTTTTCGGATACCGGAACCAACGAGAGAACCGCCGAAGTCAACAATGTACGCAGTACGTCAGGCTCACTTGACTATATGCAGGAGGGTAATCACCTTTCATTCGAAGGCAGAACCGATGGTGTAGGCGTTAAAGACACGGGCAACAGCTACGGCTACGCAATGCGTATCGAGTCCGCCGCAACCACCGACAGCCCTCAGTCCTTTGATACGTCATGGAGCCGTCAGACTTGGGACCCGACGGGTGCTTCCGAGATTTGGTACTATCTCGACTTCTCCAAGGTCAGCGTAACGGGGCTTTCATTCCGCCTTCGTTCAAACGAAAAGTATTTTGCACAGGATTTTGACAACAGCTACAGTGAAAGCAGTAATGCTTTTAACAGATACGGCGATATAATTTACTCAACTGTCGGCACCACAAAAGCAGGCTATATGGGTGAGGCCCCATATTTATTCCTGCAGCAAACGGACGGCAGCTGGAAAAAGGTTATGTTAAACGACGGTACCGTTGACCTTGACCATTTCAAGGGATATGTCCGCATACCGCTTCAGTTTATGTGCTCCGAAACCGACTCCGTTGTCACGGAGTCCAACGAGGATTTCGGTGTAAACAAGCCTATGCCCGATATGTATGTGTGGAACAGCTCGGATAAAACTAAAGCAAATGCCAACAAGTATTATAACGAGAAAATTAAGCTTTCGCAGCCGGTAGTTGTTGACCCTGCCGGTACTTCGATATCCGATGCTCTGCTTATTAGACGCTATTCCTTCAGAATTAACAAGACGGCGACTCTTAGCGGCGAATACTATATCGACGGCGGCACAATGCTCGCTCCGTGCATGGCTACGGAAGACGGTGGCAAGACAACAGCCAATTCGCCCAAAAGAGCATATATCGATAAGACCAAAATCGGTACGGGTGAAGATCCGGTAGTTAATCGCACAAATGCTTTTAAAGCTATCGAGGATATTGTGTCCGCAGGCTTTAAGTTTACAGGCTGCTCGTATGACCCGGCTTCTACGAGCCTTGAAACCAACAACGGCAGCGTAGGTAAAAAGATTTTCCTTGATAATGTATTGTTCTACCGTACAGACGGTCAGAAATACAGCGAAAATACCCTTAACGGAGAAACAAACACAGGCACGCCCGTTAAGACATATTATGACCAGGAAACAGAAATTCCGCGCGCTATTTTCAATGCCTGCCAAAAGTACATTGAAGATCCGAACTCCTACGATTACCGCGCCGTTAAGTATATCGAGGACTTGATAGCCGGTTATAAAAAATCAATTGAGGAATATAACAAATCCGAAGAAGCCGGAAAATCCGGTATAATCGATGCATCTTTCCTTGAGGATTCTGCGCTCGATACCAAGGCGGCAGCACTCGGTATGACCGAGGCTTGGGAAAAGTACAAGACCGCCAAGCAGGCTTGTATAGACGGTAAAACCTACGGCTCTGCTAACTCGGGGGCAGAGGATTTCATTCCGATGATTTCAACTAAGCTTGAGCAGCTTCCCGATTTCGACGAAAATACTCTCGCGGTAAGCGATGAGGATAAAGCCGTTGTTAAGAGCCTTTATGAGGTTTATATCCGCCTTAACTTAAGCCAGCTCACTATGCTCGGCAGAGCGGAAGAGGAGAAGCTCTTAAAGTACTTCAGCTTCATAGAAGAAGAGCTTGCCGACAACTCTGTTGTAATAGGTCAGGCGCTTACAAACAACAAGGTTATACCGTTCGGTGACTTCGATTCCTTGGAAAAAGGCACCAGAAGCTGGCAATTTGAAAACTCAAAATATACCGGCCAGGTAGGTAAGGATTACTACTATTCTAAGGGATATTTGACATATCAGGTTCCCTTTGCTTCACTTTCGGCGCACTCTCAGGATACCGCAACTCCTACACTTATACCAACCGGTGCTCTCGGTAGTGACCCACAGAGAAACGGTATTACAAGCTATCGTCAAAACGGTACTTCGGCAATCATTACATCAAACGGCCTTGAGGGCCAAAACGCCGCAACGGTTACCATAAATAACCAGTATGCCGAAGACAGAAAAGGCTGGTATAACTGCATAAGCATTACAAAGGGACTTGTTGACAAGGAACCGAGCAGCAGCGGCGATTACTCCGCGCTGAGAGCCAACAATATGTCGTCTGAGAGTCTCGGCGATTTTGCTAAGTCGTATACCAAAAATGACATAGGCGAAACCGACCGTCTGGCGCTTGTATTCTACGCCGATTTCTCTCAGCTTGATACCTTTACAATGGCGTTTAATATCAGCTCATACTATGAAGGTGCCGCCGAGGACTACACCCTCGACTTCGGCAGCAACAACGCGGCTTCTTACTTCTATCTCATTAACCCCAAGACGGGTGAATGGGCTAAATGTACTCCCAAGGATGAAAGCAAGAGAAGAATTTACGCTTACACCTCGGAGTACGGCATAGATACGGGAGACGGCGATTACCTGACCCTTTCTCACTACAAGGGCTATGTTATGGTTCCGCTCTTCCAGTTCTCGAGAGGCGTTCAGGGTATTTCGGCAACCTCTAACTATCGTATAGATGAAAAAGCCGAGTCCCTTAACAACATTTTCCGTGTTACCATAGGTATAGCGCCCTTGTCAAATTACGACGATTCGTCCGTAAACGGGAAGAGCGCAACCGCAATGAACGGTAAGAGCTTTACAATAGGCTCTGTCGGCTTTACATACAGACAGGGTACCTCGGCATACGGCGCAGGCGTACAAAACAGAACCGGCGACGTTTCGTTCGACGATTATGCACAGGTTAAGTCTCTTACTTCAATGCAGTTTGAAAACGCGGTAGCGGATGTTGATATTTATAAAGCGAACACTCGTACCGAAAAGATAAACAAGGCACTTGCTCTTTATGCGCAGCTTTCGGATTATCAAAAGACAATACCGTCCGTTGCAAGAGCATACAGCGTGCTTCAAAAGTACAAGAGCATCGACGACGGCATCACTTTGCTCGATCAGCCGCAAATTGCGGTTGCCGATTTGAAACCTTTGATTGAGGCTATGCCGGCTGCAGCAACCGGCGGTTCCGTAACAGGCAGCAACGCCTTACCTTATCCCGGTTTTGTTATCGGCACCGATGAGAGCGGAACAGAGAAGCTGCTTATAAATTACGGCGCATATTCTCTCACCGCGGCTGACGTACAGAACATAATCAATTGGTATGAGCAGTCTTATGAGCGCTATACCGACGAGGCGATTGCGGCGCTCGGTGCGGAGAACGTCACAAAAATGGAAAACCTTTATAAGGTTGCAAAACGTTTGAGACTTCTCGAAAATTATCGTGACGGCTACACGAGTGACTCCGGTACCGCTATAACCGGTATTAAAGACCTTAACACTCTTGTTGCTTCAATGTACGGCGAGACCGGTAAAGCGACCGACCTTACGACCGACTGCAGGCTTATGCCTACCGGTCAGACCGCGGCACTTGAAAACTACCTCGAAAAGTATAACGACCTTGATTATTACGCTAAGTATATCTTAACTGATAAGGCCGACAAATTTGCAAGTGCTCCTCAGTATAAGAATTATGCTAAGGCGGCCGAGGCGGTTAACAAGGTGCTTGCCAACATCAAAACTTACACCGACGACATCACCGGTAAGACGGTTAAGGGCGGCGTTGTTAGACTTGAAGAAAAGTACACGGCTCTTTACAATACCGTTAAGGATAAAATGGACAATAGCGGTATTCAGGACCTCACCGCAATAACGGAAGCGGTTGAAGAGTACAATTCGTTTAAGGGCTATATAAGGCAGGTTCAAGAGGTTAACGACGGTAACATCGTTAATTCCTCGGACGGCGAAGCTCTCCACGGTATTATAGATACCCTCCGTATTTTCCCGAACTTTGTTTCGGAGGTAGACAAAGACAGCGTCGCTCTCAATAAGGATGCAACAACGGGAACCGCAGTCTTTACTCTTTCAAATGCCGTTAACTATCCGGACGGAAGCTACACACTTCGTGTAACCTCTAAAAACGGAGGTCTTAAGGACGTTTCAGGCAACATCCTCGATTACAACGTAGCAATGACGGGTGCGATTGAAAAGACCGTAACGGCAAAAGCTCTTAACACTTCTCCCGAAACCGCGGATGTCGCAAATAACACCGCTTCGGCGGCAGCTCCCAAGGCAATAAACTTTACGTTTACCGTCACGGGCGTTACCGTAACGAGTGAAGATGTTATTACAATAGAGCTTATCGATAATGCTACCGGTGAGGTTGCTGTTGACAAGACAACAAACGAGCCTGTCAGAAAAACAATCAATATTCATTTTGCCGCAGACGACTTCTTTGAGGTTACAATTCCTGCGGAAATAGATGTTCCTTGGGGCGAGACGGAAGCCGTTGATGTTTCCTATAAGGTTACGTCTTCGCTTGATACGGGCAGCAAGATTGGTGTTTCCGTAGCACGCAGCGCTTCTGTCGCAAATGACACTCTTACCAATGCAGCAACATCGACATACGCTCTTCCGTATACTTCACAGAACTTTACTTCCACAGAATTTACAGGTACAAATGAGGGAGTGCTTCCCGCTCAAAAACCGTCATTGACAATTTCCGGTTGGACGGACGCTCCGATAGCCGAGTATTCGACTACTCTTACTTATACCGTAGATTACACTAAAGGTTAATTAACAAATTAAATGCTTTATCAAGACCATAAGGAGGTGGTTCTATGAAGAAAACATTATCAGTTTTGCTCTCAGTGCTTTTATTGTCGCTCGTGACTGTTCCGTCTTTCGCGGCTCCGGCTACGCTGAACAAAGAGAACCCCGTAGGCTCCGTAAAGATTTTTACCGGCGAGGGCAAACAGGATGAGTATGAGCTTACAATTCCTGCCGATACCGAAATACCGTGGGAAGCTACTTCTTACGCAATAGGTAAGGTTACGGCAACTAAAATGTGGCTGTCTCCCGGCAAGACCGTTAAGGTGGCTGTTTCGTCGCTCAACGGCTCAAAGCTTGTCAACACTTTGGACAGCTCAAAGACTATCGCCTACACGCTTACAGGCGCAGAGCAAATGGCGTTTTTACCGGGCGATTATATGAAGTCTTATGACCTCTCCGTGAACATCGCAGAGGCTGAATGGCAAAAAGCCGCTTCGGGTGAGCATACAGATGTTCTTACCTTTACGGCAGAATATACTAACGCGTAATAAATATAAGGAGATAAATTATGAAAAAGCTTATTTCTATCGCACTCGCAGCGGCCATGCTCGCAGCTGTTTCGGTTCCCGCTTTTGCAGCTAATCCCATAACCAAGGAAACAGAGCAGACCGGCACAACCATAATTAAGACATCCACAAAAACAGGCCCCGATTCGCCTGAGGATGTTGCTGTCAGATACACCGTTTCTATTCCGGCAGATACAGAAATTTACTGGGGCACCGAGGAGACAAATCTTGTTTACTCTGTTGAGTCTCACCTCAAGAGAGGCCAGGCTCTCAAGGTTACCGTAGCAGGCACAGGCTCTATGAAGACTGATGCCGCAGCAGGCGAGGTTTACACTCTTCCCTATACTCTTTCGGGCGACACCGCTTTCACGGCAGACAGCCCCGTAGTTTACGGCAACAAGGAAACTCCCGCCGTTGACAAAAACCTCAAGGTTACAATAAGCAGCGAGGACTGGAACAGAGCTGTTGTTGATGGTTACAGCGACACCCTTACCTTTACCGCTGAGGTTTAATTATTGAAAGGAGACTACTATAATGAAAAAGCTTATTTCAATTGCACTTGCAGCGGTTATGCTTGCAGCAGCTTCGGTTCCCGCTTTCGCAGCTAACCCCATAACCAAGGAGACTGACAATACCGGTACAGCTATTGTTAAGACCTCCACAAAAACAGGCCCCGATGCTCCCGATGACAACGCTGTTAAATACACCGTTACAATTCCGGCCGATACCACAATTTACTGGGGCGCAGAGGAAACAGCTCTTGACGGATTTTCTGTTGAGTCTCACCTTAAATACGGCCAGAAGCTTAAAATCGGCGTTGAGGGCTCAAGACTTATGAAGCTTTCAGAGGATGCAAACGAGACATTGGCTTACGATTTCTCGGCTGACTCTAACCTCGAATTTATAGCTGACGGCCCCGTTATCAATCCCGCAAAGGCACTTACCCTCAAGGTTAAGGTTGCCGCAGACGATTGGAACAACGCTATCGTCGGCGAGTACAGCGATAATCTTACCTTCACCGTAAGCCTTTGATTTTGAAAGGAGATAACCACAATGAAAAAATTACTTTCAATAGTTCTTGCGGCGGCAATGCTCGCAGCGGTTTCCGTTCCGTCATTTGCAGCTGACAAGACGCTTACAAGCGACCATACCTCCGATACGGCTAAGGTTATTACTTCTACAAAAACCGGTCCCGACGGTCCCGAGGCTACTTCTTACACGGTAACCTTCCCGGCAGAAACAACTATTTACTGGGGCGCAGAAAGCACAGACTTTACATACAACGTAAAGTGCCAGCTCAAATCAAACGACCGTCTTAATGTTACGGTAGCAAAGGAAGACGGCACAACCGACCTCAAGGCTATCGCATCAGGCAATACCGCTACTCTTCCTTTCAGCGTAGCAGGCACCACAGCTTATACTTCAGCCTCTGCAGTTGTTGCAGATGAAGCTGTTAACGCTGCAGTAAACATTGCCTCAGCTGATTGGGCAAAGGTTCCGGTAGATGAGTACGAGGGCAATCTTACACTTACGGTTTCGATAGCTCCCGCTACAATCTAAGAGTCGGAAACCCTTCCAAAATACAAGGAGAACCAATTATGAAAAAAATTCTTTCAATAGTCATTGCAGCTGCGATGCTCTTGGCTATATCGGTTCCCGCTTTTGCTGCTGAAATAAACCAGTCTACTTCCGGTGGCGTCGGTAACTCCTCGGTAGTTACCGACCGAAGCGGAATAAGCGGTGCCTTTACCGTTTCTTATCCCGCCGAAACCACCATTTATTGGGGCACCGAAAGTACCGAAATCGGTTACACTGTATCGAGTACGCTTGTGAGCGGAAATAATCTTCGTGTTACTGTAGCTCAGGACAACGCAAATCTCCATACAGGCGGCGGCAGACTTCTTCCTTACACTATAACCGGTGATACCAACATAACAACCGGTCACGAGACAGTTACCAACAGCGCATATTCGGTAAATGTCAATATTACTAAGGAAAACTGGGGATCCGTTTCCATTGATGAGTATGAAGATACTCTTACATTTACAGCTTCTGTTGAAGCGATAGCTTAATTTTTTAATCCGAAAAGGAGTTATATTATGAAAAAGTTACTTTCATTAGTTCTTGCGGCGGCTATGCTTGCGGCAGTTTCAGTTCCGTCCTTTGCAGCTGAAATCAATAAGGATACAGCAGGCGGCAAGGGTTCCGCAACCGTTAAGACCGATACAACAAACGTTCCCGCAGACGGTTATTTCACAGTAACATATCCTGCTGAAATGAGCGTTAAATGGGGCGCTGAAACCACAGCCTTCACCTACAATGTTACGTCAACTCTCAAGACCGGCAAATGTCTTTCCGTTTCGGTTGCTTCGGAGGCTGGCAAAATGAAGCCCGCTACCGATAACGGCTATACCATTCCTTACGCCTTCAGCGGCGACACTTCCGTTAAGACTGCTGCCGAGGTAGTTAACAATACTTACAACATTAACGTTGACGTTGCAGCAGCAGCTTGGAACGCTACCATCACCGATTACAGCGATGCTACCGTTACCTTCACAGCAGCAGTTGTTGACAAATAATTTATTCAACATTAAACATTAAGTACATCAAGGAGTTATAATTATGAAAAAGATAGTATCAATTCTTCTTGCTGTTATGATGATAGCCGCTATTGCGGTTCCCTCATTCGCAGCTACAATAACCAAGGAATCAGACCCCAAGACCGCCGATGTTCAGGTTAAGACAAAGACAACCGATAAGGATAACAACGATCCCGAACACTACACCGTTACCATTCCTGCTGAGATCTCAGTTGCTTGGAATGACACTGCAGCTCAGAATGCTTCTTACACAGTTGATTCTCAGCTTAATCTCGGCGCAAAGCTTAAGGTTTCGGTTGCAGCTAACAATGACGGCAAAATGACAAACGGTGCTACCGATAAATTCCTCACCTTCACCGTAGCAGGCGGAGAAGCTACTGAATATCCCGAAATTAACAACGCTGCTCAGTCTGCAACAACCGTTACAATCGCTGACTTCAGTGGCGTCCCCATAGCTATGTATACCGGCACCATGACTTACACCGTAGAGTACGTTTTTGGATAATTATTGCCAATTTTCAATTCTTTGAATTTTTAAGGAGGTGGTTTCATGAAAAAGGCTTGCAGTGTGCTGTTGTCTGTTTTGCTTATATTCACCATGCAGCTTTGCGTTTTCGCCGAGGCAGGTGAAATCGGCAAAACACAGCTTAAAACTGTAGTCCCGAATACCCATGAAATTACCGTAACGTATAACGACGGAGGTTATGTCCTTAAAGACGGCAACCTTATTGCAAGCGGCGCTAAGTTCGCCGTTGACCGTTTTGATTCGCTTTCTCTCGGAGCTGTTGCAAAGCTTGACAGCCACCTTGAGCGTGTTACGGTAAACGGTAAAGATTACACCGATAAATTGCAGTACGGTATGTTGAGATTTGACTCGGTTACCACCGATATGAACATTGTGTTCACATTTAAAAAATGCTTCGGACCCACCGAGCCGACTACAAATCCCACAGAACCTACCGAGCCTACAAGACCCACAGAGCCGACAGCTCCTACAGATCCCTCAGGCACAACAAATCCCGGCGGAGATCACGAAGATCCTTGTGTTCGTATGGGTATGAAGGGTAATGTGTATCGCGGTAAAAACCTTTTCCCGGGCGCTAAGCTCGACATTGACCTCGGCGAAATCAAGGCTGAGGCAGGAAAAGACGGTGCATACAGCGTAGACGTTATCAAAGACGGTTTCCATGTTGTAACAATCACCGACGAAAACGGTGAAGTAGCCGGCAAGACTACTTTCTCGGTAAGCGTAAGTGATACGGCAACAGAAACAACCGTTATTAAACTTGATGACGGTTCGCAGATTGCAGTTGTTCCGAAGGGCACAAATACCTTATGGCTCGACTTTGTCGTTAACGACGACGGTACTATTACTATTGTTCCAGGCACACCCGTAGAGGAGCCGACAAGCGAAGTTCCGGTAACCAAACCGAGCGACAGCGGCAACCCGATAATGAATAACCCGGTAATATCCAAAACCGGTGAACTTATCCGTGAAAATCCGCTCGCCGCAGCTGCTGTTTTCCTTTGTGGATTGTCACTTATATTCTTCATAATTCTTCGTAAAAAACGTAAGGATGACGAGGAAGAGGAAAACACAAAACCCGTTTGCTGATATAAACGGTAATAAATAAGTTTAAAATACCCCGACTGCGGTCGGGGTATTTTTATGTGTATCGGCATTGCAAACGGTGATGTGTTATGTTATAATACTTTGTCAGAACTTAAACGGGTAAAAGACCGAGGTTCGTCTTCTTGAAAGAGGTGGCTGTATGCCCATAAAAATAGATAATCAGCTTCCGGCGCATCATAGTCTGGAGCTTGAAAATATATTTGTTATGACGGAGGACAGAGCCGTCAAGCAGGACATTCGTCCGCTTAAAATTATAATACTGAATTTAATGCCTACAAAAATCGAGACCGAAACTCAGCTTTTAAGGCTTCTCAGTAATTCTCCGCTTCAGCTTGAAATAGACTTGCTGCAGGTAAAAAGCCATATTTCAAAAAATGTGTCAAGGGAGCATATGCTCAAATTCTACAAAACCTATGACGATGTCAAGGACGAAAAATTCGACGGTATGATAGTTACCGGCGCACCGGTTGAAATGATGGATTTTGAAGAGGTCGATTATTGGGACGAGCTCTGCAAAATATTTGATTGGGCAAAAACAAATGTGTATTCCACATTTAATATATGCTGGGGAGCGCAGGCTGCGCTTTACTATAATTACGGTATTCCGAAGCATCTGCTTCCCGAGAAGGTTTTCGGCGTATTTCGCCATCAACCGCTTGATTTGTATCATCCGCTTTTGCGCGGATTTTCTGATGTCTTTTATGTTCCGCATTCACGTCACACGGAAAACAGAAAAGAGGATATAATAAGAGTAAAGGATCTTCAGATTTTGTCTTATTCCGAGGAAGCCGGAGTCCATCTCGTGTCGGATATGGCGTGTCGCAATTTTTACTGTTCGGGTCATTGCGAATATGATAGCGACACCTTGGCTCGCGAGTACTTCCGCGATTTAAAAAAGGGTCTTGACATAAAGATGCCGCACAATTACTTCCCCGATAACGACATCAAAAAAACGCCCGTTGACACCTGGCGCGGTGCGGCAAGCCTGCTTTTCCAAAATTGGCTTAACTACTTTGTGTATCAAAAAACGCCTTATGACATAGCCGATATTAAATAGTCGGCGAGGCACTAAGCTTTGTAAATATATAAAAATTATAAGTAAAGGAATTATATTTATGCTTCAATACGAAGAATTGAGACTGCGACTTATAAACCACGAAAAGACTCTTGATGACCTCTCCGAGGCTCTGGGTCTTGATAAGATGAAAGAAGAGATAGCGCAGCTTGAAAAAGAGCAGACTGTTGACGGCTTTTGGGATGATATAGCAAATTCTCAAAAGGTCGTTCAGCGCACAAGCAACCTCAAGAGCAAAGTGGCGGCTTATGAAAAGCTCAGGCAGGATTATGACGATGCGCTTGTTATGATTGAACTTTCAAATGAAGAAGAGGACGAGGGTATGCTCGATGAGTGCACCGAGAGTGTAGAAAAGTTTGAAAGTGATCTTGACACCATGACCCTTACAACCCTTTTGAGCGGTGAATATGATGCCAAAAATGCAATTCTTACTTTCCACGCCGGCGCAGGCGGAACCGAGGCGCAGGATTGGGCGCAGATGCTTTTCAGAATGTATTGCCGATGGGGCGAGCGTCACGGTTTTAAGGTTACTACGCTTGATTTCCTTGACGGCGACGAGGCAGGGCTCAAATCGGCAAGTATCCTCATAGAGGGCGAAAATGCCTACGGCTTTATGAAAAGTGAGACGGGCATACACCGCCTTGTAAGAGTTTCCCCGTTTGATGCGGCAGGCAGACGCCATACCTCTTTTGCTTCGGTTGAAGTAATGCCCGAAATCGATGATACGGTCGAGGTTGAAATAGCTCCGGAGGACATTAAAATGGATGTTTACCGTTCAAGCGGTGCAGGCGGTCAAAAGGTAAACAAAACCTCATCTGCCGTAAGACTTACTCATATCCCGACGGGAATTGTTGTAGCATGCCAGGTTGAGAGAAGTCAGCATCAGAACCGAGAGGTTGCCATGAGAATGTTAAAATCCAAGCTTCTTGAAATCAAGGAGCGCGAGCATCTTGACAAAATTTCGGATATTAAGGGCGACCAAAAAGAGATAGGCTGGGGCAATCAGATACGTTCGTATGTATTTATGCCGTACACACTTGTCAAGGATAACCGCACCGGCTACGAAATGGGTAATATCAATGCGGTTATGGACGGCGATATTGACGGTTTCATAAATGCGTATCTCAAAATGCAGTCTCAGAAAAAGCTTGAGGAATAAACGCTTTATCGGGGCGGTAATGCGGTATATCAATATGTTATTAAAGCGCGGAGTGTGGAATTCCGCGCTTTTTTGTTTGTTCGTATTGTATAATCACTAAAACACAGACCGGCTTATAATACTATTTGTAAAAATGTGTGCATTGAAAAAATATGTAGAATTTGTTATTATTTGTATGTAAAAACGGTTTTTCAGAGAAAGGAAGATCTGTATGCAAAAAACATCAACCAGGATTTTGAGCGTTTTGCTGTCTGTCCTTATGCTGTTGACTTTGGTTCCGTCTGCTCTTGTGAGCTACGCGGCAGGAGTCTCGCTTAACATTACGGATGAAAACGGTAATGACATTACCGAAATACAGCAGTTGACCGAGTATAAAACGCTTCAACTAAAGTATACCACGACAGGCGAATTGCCTGAGGGTACTACGGTAAAGTGGGAGAGTACCCTACCGCTTCTTGCCGATGTAGACGATAACGGCAAGGTTACGGCATATGATTCGTCAAAGACAGCTATAATTCAGCTTTGGCTTGATGAAAACGTGCGCGTGCTTCCTCTCGTAGGCGATAAAATGGCTGACGAGATTATGAAACAGCTTGAAAAGTCGGGTATTAATCTTGACAGTATGAACGATGACCTGATAGTTTCTATTGTCAGAGGCATTGCAGGTGATACTCTTGCGGACAGCCTTGCGTCTGCTCTTGCCAATATGAATGTCGAAATAACGGCAACCATATATGACGCAAGCGGAGCAAAGCTTGCAAGTGACAAAATTAAAATAAAGGTTCAAAAGAGCGTTATTGCGAACATCTTTCCTACCGGAACTCATATAACCAATAAAAAGAGCGTTCCTCTTACCGTTGCCGTGGGCAAAACGGTTCAGCTTTACGCGGCGGTAACACCGGTAAGACTTAAGCACTCTGTAAAATGGGAGATGGGCGGCAGCGTATTTGATACAAGCTCCGGCAAGCGTGCAACGATTTCCGATACGGGACTTGTCACATTTACTGCAGCAGGCTCGGTAACGGTTAGGGCATACGACGCGAGCAATGTAGCTTTTGTCGATACCATAACCTTTAATGTAGTTGAGCAGAAGGCTCTCCCGGTTGAATCCTTTGATATTATAAGCGGCACAAAAACCGTAACAGATTCATCCGTATCCGTAAGTGAAGGCTCCACAACGCAGCTTGCAATTACAAATGTTGTTCCCGCAGGAGCATATACCGGCGACCTTACTTGGGAAATCGCCGATAAGTCGATTGCCGTGGTTGATGCCTCCGGTACGGTAACCGGCCTTGACGGCGGCGACGGACTCGTTGAATACAGTAAATCCACAACCCTTACCGCAACGGCGGGCGGCGTTTCCAAAAATGTTACAATAAAGGTGTCAAGAGCCGGTGTGGTCGGCAGTATCTCCTCTGTTGAAATTGAGGGTAACAGTGCCGTTCCCAATGATACGCCGACTGCCTTTAAGGCAAATGTGTTACCGTCAAGACTTAACACAAACTCGTCGGTAAAACGAGAGTGGGGTCTTACAAATCCCGATACAAAAGAAATAATATGGGCAACCGCCGAAGCACCCGCCGAGACAAAGCTTGCTACGCTTTCGTCCGATGGTGTATTCACCCCGAAATCGAGCGGTATTAGCGAAATACACGTAAGAGCAACTCTTAACGATAAAACCGTTGAGGACTCTCTTACCGTAACGGCGGGCAAGGCGATAACAGACTTCAGCATCAGCGGCAGCACAGCGGTTAATGAGAGCAAGACCACGCAGCTTGCAATCGCGAATATAGCACCGTCTGATTACGATCAAGCCCTTCTCGGAACTGTCGTATGGACTTCTTCCGACCCGTCAATAGCCACTGTTGATGCAAACGGTCTTGTAAAAGGTCTTGATTCCGGCGGAACGGCCATTTGGAACACCAAAAAGGTCACAATAACCGCAACCATCGGAAGCGTGTCTAAATCCGTAGAGGTAACGGTACGCGGTAACTCAATAAGACACCTCACGGGAGTTACCATAACGGGAAATGATTATGTAATCAAGGATTTTCCGGTTACCTACACCGCTAAATTCTCTCCCGAGAGAATTTCGGTCGATAAGCAGCGTTGGGGTCTCACTAAGGATGACGGCTCGGCTCCCTGGACCTCCGACTGGAATATCGGCGACGTAAATCAGAAGAATGCATATGCTTCGGTCGATTCAAACGGTGTTGTCACGGGTATTTCGGCAGGCGATACAACACTACATGCATTCGGCAGGAACGGCGTTACAAAGGTTGACGGCGCATACGTAGAAACTCAAAAGAATATAACGGTAGTTGAGGTTGAGCCGATAAGTATTGCGTTTACCGCGCCCACTAAGACCGATTATGTAGAGGGTAGCACAGAGCTCGATCTCACCGGTATGGAGGTTAAGCTTACATATAATCGTGCGGATATTGCCGAATATTACGGCGAAGAGGCGGCAAACGCCTATACCGACGATCAGCTTTCCGTTCCGGTAACGGATTATACGGTAAGCTCCGTCAACACTTCGATACTTGATTCGGTGCAGTATATTATAGTTAACGTAGTAAGAGCCGGCAAAACATATCACGCAATATTCCCGATAACCGTTCACTCTAAGGCGGTAACATCAATTGAGCTCGAAAATCCTAAAAAGGATTATCTCGAGGGCGATAAGACCCTTGATCTTTCGGATCTTAAGGTTAAGGCAAATTACAGCAACGCCGAGTCCGAATACGTCACCGATTACACGGTTGACACATCGTCATTTGACCCGGAGCTTTACGACGTAGAGCAGAATATAACCGTTACATACACACATGCGGGGCGCAGCGCTTCGGCTACATTCCCCGTAATTGTATACGGTAAACCCGTTGTCAGCGTTGATAAAGGCGATTATAACGGCGGATGGACAAGCAAGGACGTAACCTTTACTCTTTCATCGTCTCACGAGCTTGACGGAGTTAAGTATTACTTTAAAACCGATTCCGCAGGCGTGGAAGCACCATTGGAAGGCAACACGCTTACCGTAAATGTGAACAGCAGCGATACATATTATTTTAAAGCTGTAAATTCCAAGGGCATTGAGAGCGATTACACCGAGGGCTACACCGTTATGCGTGATGATATAGAGCCTTCGTTCACTCTTACTCCCGCCGTAACCGAGCTTACAAATAAGAGCTATGATGTTACAATAGGAAGTCTTAATGTAGGCGCTTCGGGAATAGCCTCCGTTACATTAAACGGTGAGGATATAACCGCTTCTCATGATTCGTTTACCGTTGCTGAGAACGGAACCTACACCGTAGTTGTAACTGCGGGGAACGGTCTTACGGCAGAAGAAAGCATCGTTATAAACAATATCGATAAAATTGCTCCCACCGTAAACAGCATAACCGTTTTACATAAGGACATAGGCGGTGTCGCAAGAGAGGTTTCCGGAAGCTTCTTCAGCAAGGCGGACACTTTATGCAGATTCTTTAACAAGACTGTTGAAATTACCGTTGATGCGTCGGATGAGGGCGTATCGGGAATAGACAAAATTGAATATCGCTTTGTAGATGAAAACGGTCAGCCGACCGGCTCCGACTGGAGCGTCTACGACAGCGAAAACAAACCGGCTAAAGACCCCGATTTCAAGGGCTTTGTAGAGGCAAGAGCTACCGATAAGGCAGGCAATGTTTCCGCGATACTTCGTTCGGACGGTGTGGTTATAGACGGTACGGCTCCCACCGATGTTACCGTTTCCGCTGTATATGGCGGTGATAAGGAATATCAAGAGGGTGCTTGGAGCGCAACAGATGTAAATATAACTCTTTCCTCCGAGGCTTATTCGGAAATTTACAAATATTATTACCGCATTGACGGCGGCGAATGGCAGGAGCTTTCGGGCAATACCTTTACCGCAACCGAAACAGGTGAGCATAAATACGAATTTAAGGCCGAGAGCTATGCGGCTCTTGAGAGCAACGTCACTGCGTTTACGGTTAAGATAGACCGTCAGGTGCCTGTTATCCGCGTTTCGTTCGAGGGTACCTTCGGCAGATGGACGGGTGAAGGCGTTACATTCAACTTCTCTACCGAGGAAGCTTCTCTTTCCGGTATTAACTATTATTATGACAACGGAAACGGCTGGACTCTTATCGACAGCGGCGCGAGCATTGAGATAACCGATACAACCAACGCCGTTTACAGATTTAAAGCCGTTAACAATGCCGGCACCGAGAGTTATCCCTCTGACAGCTATCACGTAATGATAGATGCAAAGGTTCCCGAAATAACTCTTACTCCCGAGGTTACCGATGTTACTCCGAATCCTTATAAGATAAACATAAGCACCGAGGTAGGCGAGTCGGGACTTCGTGAGGTTACCTGCAACGGTCAGGATATAACCAATGAAGACTCTTACACCGTGTCACAGAACGGTACATACGTATTTACCGTAGTAGGCAAAAACGGCAGAGTTGCAACAAAGATATTTACGGTTACAAATATCGACGGCGATAAACCAGTGCTTACCGTATCTTCTTACGGTAAAACAGGCGAGTGGACAAGCGGCGACGTTACAATAGTTCTCTCGGCCACAAGCAATACCGGCGTTACATATTACTATGACGACGGAACGGGCTTTAAGGAGATGAACGGCAGCGTTCTCAATATTGCCGAAAACTGCAATAAGACTTATACATTTAAGGCTGTTAATAAAGCGGGCGTTGAGAGCGATGTGTCGGACGGTGTTGTCGTTATGATTGATAAGAGCGTTCCGACGGACGTTACGGTGACGGCGGCTTGCGGTGAAGAAAATGTGGCTTCCGGTTCGCTTGTAAGGCAGGATGTGACATTTACTCTCAGCTCTTCGGCTTCGTCGGGCGTTAAATATCAGTATTCGCTTAACGGAGGCGAGTGGACAAATATTGAGGGCAACACTCTCACCACAAACGGCAGCGGAGCATATAATTACAAATTCCGCGCTGTCAGCGGCTCGGGTCTTGTCAGTGATAAGAGTGAATTTAACGTACAGGTTAAAATACGTTTGTTCGGCGATGTGAACGACGACGGCAAGGTTGACAGTACGGATTACAACCTTATCGTATATCATTCGCTCGGCATTGAAACTCTTACCGATGATCAGCTTGCTGCGGCGGACCTTAACGGAGACGGTGTTGTTGATCTCTCCGACGCTTCCGTGCTTGACCTTGTTATGGCAGGCAAATATAAAGCAGGCGAATAAAGTAAAGCAAGCCCAAAATAAAACGCTTATTCCGATTTTTCGGAATAAGCGTTTTTTGTTTAGTAAGCAGCCGGAGTTTTTATCAGAATTTGTTGTGAACCTTTTCGCAGAATGCGTACATATCTTTAATATTAAGCTCCGTGCCGTCGTCGAGAACGACCTTGCCGCTCCAAAGTCCGTGAACCTGATGCGTTTTCATACCGAACAGGTTGAGCGGAAGCAGATTTGTGTAGTGGTCGTAGTACGGCTTCATAGTCAAATCAAGTCTGCCGTCCTCCGAAATAAAATGCCATTCATTCATCCATCCGGCATCATCTTCAGGGTCTTTCTCAAGATGCACCGCGCCTATTTTATGGCATTTACCGTCATAGAATATAGCTGTTTCGGTTGCATTTGACTCGTCGCCGAAGCCCCATGTAAGCTCGAAGCCGAAGAGCTTGCCGTCAAGATAAGTGCTGCCGTTTCCCCAGTACCATGTATTCGTGTGCGGCCACACACCGCGCCCCCAGTCAAGAACCGTAAAGGTTTTATCCTTTGTAAATGTGTATTTCTCGTTCCCGGCTACAACGGTGCCTTCTGTCGCAAGGCAGTTGAGCTTTTGAGTAAGGAAGAAGCATCCCTGTTCCTTAAACGGGGTCGCTATTGTTATGCTTTCGTGCTCGGGAAGCTTATAGCAAGTAACGTCGAATTTAACCTTTTTGCCTGAAGCCGTGCCTTCAAAATAGAGGCGTCTCTCCGTTTCGCGAACGTCAAATATAAGCTTTGTTCCTCCGCGCTTATATTCGGTATAGTTCGGAACGTCGCCGTTTTTGCTGAGCCGGTTTTTGTGCGGCGTGAAAAGCTCAGTTGCCATACCGCTTATTTTTCTGCCGGTCTTTAGGTTAACAAGTCCGAAAGTGGCACAGGTAGCAAGCGATATATTAAAGAAATTGAGCTGTATCATTATATTTCCGTCGCTTATCTGGTAATAATCCCATTCCTTAAGGCGCATGGTATTTTCACGTTTTATCATTTCGGGATTATATCTGAAAAGGTTGTGCTTACAATAGCCGGGTCTTGCAAGGTTCCCGTCCGGCATAAGAAGGACGGTGCTTTCTTTTATTTCGGTCTGTTTGTTCATTTTATCCAAAATCTCCTCGCTTTATAAATTTTATATTATTATACTCCAATATAAATACAAATTCAATCTGCGTTTTTTTGTCGGAAATACACAAATACCGCTTGTACGATTATAGACAACTGTTAAGCTGCTTGACATAATATGTAAAATGTGATTTTTTCGCAAAAAAAAGTTTATTTCTAAAATGATTTGTATTATACTATTTAAGTAAAGTTTTGTATGGAGGAATACTTATGGCAAAAAACAAAATGAAAAAAACCAACACCATACATTTCGGTATTCAGCGCAAGATTGTAGCCAATATGACGACCGAATCGTGGGCAAATGTTCCTCACGTTACATACAACTACGAGCCGGACGTCACCGAATTTATGATAGAGTATAAAAGGCTTAATGAAGATTGTCCGCCCGAGAAAAAGGTCACTTTAAATACTCTTATGCTCAAAATAATAGTTGAGGGGCTCAAAGCGGATCCGATTATGAATTCTCATATCGAATTTGACCGCAAGCTTGTAAGAGGAGAAATACATACCTTTGAAAATATTGATATTTCTATGCCGATGGTCTTGCCGAACGGCGAGATGATGACAATAAATCTTCACAACTTTGAAAACAAAAACCTTGATGAGATGGTTGCGTATATCGCGGACGTAAACCGCCGTGTTGCAAACACAAATCTTGACGAGGTTATGTTTGATGTCTCTCTTGATAACACGCTTACAGCTTTAAAGCAGGGCAAAATCAAACAAACCCTTTATCGTCTTATCGGCTCAAAGACCGGTAAGCACAAGGTTAAGACCCTCAGCGGAAAGGAAAAGAGCAATTATTATAAAATTCCCGAAAATGACAGGCTTACAAAGCACGATATAGAGCAGGGTACGATAACCGTTTCAAATATCGGCTCGGTTTACCGTGCGCAACGCGGTGAAACCTGCTTGCTTGAAATTGTTCCGCCGCAGGTTTGTGCCATAGCGGTCGGTGCCGTTCAGGATAAGCCCGTAGTCGTTGTAAATGAAGCGGGCGAAAAGGAAATAGCCATTCGTCAGGTTATGCCGCTTTGTATTGCTTTTGACCACAGAGCGCTTGATTTCGGCGAGATTGTTCCGTTTATCAAACGCCTTGACGAGATATTTGCCGCTCCCGAAATAATCCATACTTGGCGCAGCACCGGTATCAGCGAGGAGCATATGGCTGAAATAAAGGTTGAGCGTGAACAGCGCGAAGCAAAGTACGAGCAGAGCAAGGAGCGCGAAAAAGCGCGCAAGGATGCAGAAAAGGCCGCCGAAAAAGCCCGCAAAGATGCCGAGAAGGCACGTAAGGATGCGGAAAAGGCAGAGCGTGACGCGGCGGAAAAAGCCGAGAAAGCTCGCAAGGACGCAGAAAAAGCCGAGCGCGAAGCGGCGGAAAAAGCTAAAAAAGCCGATGAAAAGGTGAAAAAAGAGGCTGAAAAGGCGCGCAAGGATGCAGAAAAGGCCGAGCGAGATGCCGCAGAAAAAGCCGAAAAGGCACGCCGAGAGGCAGAAAAAGCAAAAATAGAAGCCGTTGCCAAGGCGGAAAAAGCAAAACGCGATGCCGAGGAAAAGGCACGCAAGGAATCCGATAAAGCCCGTAAAGAAGCCGAAAAAGCAAAAGCCAAAGCGGCAGAGGCAAAGGCAAAAGCCGAAAAGGCTCGTAAGGCAGCGGAAGAAATTAAGACTGATAAAGCCGAAAAGGCGGCACAGAAAGCCGAAAAAGAGGCGGAGGAAGCCGAAAAAGAGGCTGAAAAGGACGAGGCAATAGCCGAGCAAACCGAAAAAGAGGCAAATAATAAATAAAACAAGCCAATGGGGCTAAAGGAGAAAAACAATGGGTAAGGACATAACTTTGGTTGTTATGGCTGCCGGTATGGGCAGTCGTTTCGGCGGATTAAAGCAGCTTGAGCCGATAGGAAAAAACGGAGAGGTAATTCTTGATTTTTCGGTTTACGATGCGGTAAAGGCAGGCTTTAATAAGGTTGTTTTTGTTATAAAACACGCAATCGAGGATGATTTTAAACGTATCGTCGGCTCGCGTATAGAAAAAAAGGTTAAGGTTGAGTACGTTTTTCAGGAGACAGATGCT
>UMEH01056918.1_pt1 | contig 34530 bp, 28 predicted proteins | sample 1964681 | NCBI WGS metagenome assembly UMEH01 (sample SAMEA4836013, study PRJEB28245) | human gut metagenome | biome: gut microbiome; material: fecal sample | place: Denmark | collected 2008
ATGCAGGTCCGGGTAGTCATGCCTTCTAAATTAAATCCCAACGATATTTCCTTCCAGATCCTTCCAGGTGAATTCGCCGCCCTCGCAGATCATATATCCGTGAGCAGAACCTTCCTTAGGAATTGATACAGAACCTGGATTCATATAGATAAAATCCCCCATATCTTCATTTGCAGGAATGTGTGTATGACCATTCAGAAGAATATCTCCTTTTTTCAACATCGGAGGATTCTTTGGATTGTGATGATGTCCGTGAGAAGCGAAGATGGTGCGCCCGTCAATTTCAAGGAAGCAGTAGTCGGCAAGAATCGGGAATTCCAGTACCATCTGGTCTACTTCCGTGTCACAGTTACCGCGGACACAGAGCAGTTCCTGCTTCATTGGATTCAGCATGGCAATAACTTCCTTTGGATTGTAATCCTTTGGCAGGTCATTACGCGGACCGTGATAAAGGATGTCTCCGAGAAGAAGAAGACGGTCAGCACCTTCACGTTTGTAAGCGTCAAGCATTTTACGGCAGTAGTAAGCAGAGCCGTGGATATCGGATGCAATCATTAATTTCATATGTATATACCTCACTTTGATATTATATAAGTATCTGTTGTCAGAGCACCTAAAAGAATTTTAACATAAATTCCGGGAAAAATATAACAAAATTAAGAACATTAAATTGTCGACATTCGCCAATATACATTTATAAAAGAATGATTTACAATAAAGTTAAGAAATGCAGAAAGCGAGGAAGTAAGATGAAAGCTTACGAAAGATTTTTAAAGTATGTGTCTGTATGGACGACAAGTGATGAGACGAGCGAGACGGTTCCATCGGCAGACAGGGAACTGGTACTTGCAGAGTTACTGGTGGAAGAGATGAAAGAACTGGGAATTGAAGATGCAAGAGTGGATGAGAAAGGATATGTATACGGATCTGTTCCTGCAACACCGGGATGTGAAAATGCACCTGCACTGGGACTGATCGCGCATATGGATACAGCACCGGATGCGCCAGGAGACAATATTCATCCGCAGATCATCGAGAATTACGATGGCAAAGACGTAGTACTTGGAACAAGCGGAAAGACGATCAAAGTAGAAGAATTTCCATATCTGGCAGATTTGAAGGGACGGACATTGATCACGACAGACGGAACAACACTTCTGGGCGCGGATGACAAAGCCGGAATTGCAGAAGTGCTGACTGTCGTAGATGAGATTTTGAAAGAAGGACTTCCACATGGAAAGATCTGTATCGGATTCACACCGGATGAAGAGATTGCAAGGGGAGCAAAGCATTTCGATGTAGAAGGATTCGGAGCAGATTACGGATATACTTTAGATGGAAGCGCCGAAGGTGAGATCCAGTATGAGAACTTCAATGCATCTACAGCATTTATCACGATCCATGGTGTCAGTGTACATACAGGAACTGCAAAAGATGTACTGGTGAATTCGCAGACGATCGGAACAGAATTCCACCAGATGCTGCCGGTATCAGAAAGACCGGAGACAACGGAAGGGTACGAAGGATTCTATCACCTGGTAAGCTTTCATGGAAATGTTACAGAGACAAAGATGAAGTACTTTATCCGTGACTTTGATACAGAAGGATTCCATGCAAGAGCAGCAAAAATGCAGGAGATTGCAGGCAGTCTGAATGAAAAGTATGGAGCAGGAACGGTTGAAATTGAGATAGTAGAATCTTATTACAATATGCGTGAAAAGATCAAACCATGTATGCAGCTCATTGAATATGCGAAGAAAGCGGCCGAGAATGCAGATATCGTTCCGGATGTTGCGCCAATACGCGGGGGAACGGATGGTGCAAGATTAAGCTTCAAAGGACTTCCTTGTCCGAATCTTGGAACAGGCGGATATGCATTCCACGGGGTATATGAGCACATTACAGTAGAAGGAATGGATAAAGCTGTTGTGATAGTAAAAGATATCGTTGGTATGTTTGCAAAATAAACAGGGATTTCTTTGGCGGTTGGTGCTTGTTTGCAATGACGATCTGCTGTATTATGGGGAAGTACAGTAAAGAACCGTTTACATTTGTCAGACAGAAACGGAACAAAACGGAAGATGAAGAGGAATATAATGGAAACAAATATCATATCAGAACTGACAACATTTATAGAACATGCACCGACAGCATTTCATGCGGTTGCAGAATTAAAAGAGATCCTGAAGCAGGAAGGATTCGAAGAATTAAAAGAGTCAGAAAAGTGGAAGATCAAACCTGGGAAAAGATACTATGTAACAAGAAATAATTCCAGTATCATTGCAGTAAAAGCCGGAAAAGAACTGGACAACTACAGTTTCCATGTGACAGCATCACACAGTGATTCGCCGGCATTTAAACTGAAAGAGAATGCGGAGATTGAGGTCGCAAAGAAATATACGGTACTGAATACCGAAGGTTACGGCGGTATGATCTGCCAGACATGGTTCGACAGACCATTGTCACTGGCCGGAAGAGTTATGGTTAAGAATGGGGAAAGAATCGAAACCAGACTTGTGAAGGTGGACAGAGATCTTCTGATGATTCCGAGTCTTGCAATTCATATGGACCGGAAAGTGAATGAAGGAAGAGCTGTTAATAAACAGATTGATATGTTACCGGTATTATCGGGAAGCGTGAAAGAACAAGGAGAGGTAAGATCCTTAGTTGCAGAAGAATTGGGATTAAAAGATACGGATATCTATGGCATGGATCTGTTCTTGTATAACCGTATGGGAGCGGTCAGATGGGGAAGCAACCGTGAATTTATCGGGTGTCCGAGACTGGATGATCTGCAGTGTGCATTTACATCCATGAAAGGATTCCTGGCAGCGGAAAATGAACAGAATATCAATGTCTATGCCTGTTTTGATAACGAAGAAGTGGGTTCGGGAACAAAACAGGGAGCTGCATCTACATTTCTTTATGATGTATTGTGGCGGATGAACAAAGCACTTGGAAAGAACGAAGAGGAATTCCACCGTGCAGTAGCAGGAAGCTTTATGCTGAGCTGTGACAATGCCCATGCGGTACATCCGAATTACAGGCAGAAGACGGATGCGACAAACTGCGTCTATATGAATGACGGCATTGTGATCAAATCACATGCCGGACAGAAATATACGAGTGATGCGGTCAGTGTGGCAGTATTCAGGATGATCTGCGAAAAAGCAGGCGTACCATTACAGTATTTTGCTAATCGTTCGGATGAAGCCGGGGGAAGTACATTGGGGAATATTGCGATGACGCAGGTGTCCATGAATACAGTGGATATTGGATTGCCGCAGCTTGCCATGCACTCGGCCTATGAGACGGCCGGTGTAAAGGACACGGAGTATATGGTGAAAGCGGTAGAGACATTTTATGCATCGCATATCCAGGCTGATTCGGATGGAAATTATCAGATTAACCAGTAGTTAGAAAAATAAGACAGGATAACAGAAGTTATGACAGAATTAGGATACAAGACATTACGTGAAAGTATTGTAGATATTATAAGAAAACGGATCATTAACAGGGAATTGCAGCCGGGGCAGAAGATTGTCGAACAGGAACTCGCAAAGGAATTCAAGACCAGCCGTGCGCCGATCAGAGAGGCACTGCGCGAACTGGAGAACGAAGGTCTGGTAGAATATGTAAGAAATGCCGGATGTTCCGTGAAAGAGATCACATTCGAAGAATCATTTGAAATCTATCTTATGCGTGCGAATTATGAGATTATGGCAGTGCGTCTTCTGGGAGGAAAGATACCGGAAGAAACGCTGCAGGAGATGGAAGAAATCCTGGAACGCATGAAGAATCTGGATGTGGACGAATATGATCAGCTGTTTTCATATGATAATAAGTTCCACAGCTGTCTGATCAGAATGACCGGAATGAAAAGTCTGTATAAGGTATGGAAAAGTCTGAATTATGGGAATATCGTAACGGGGTATAATCTGGCATCGGACAAAAAAGCAGTGATCACACGACAATATCCGATACATAAAGAACTGCTGGAAGCATGCAAGAGCAGGAAGAAAGAAGAAATCTGCAGGGTATTGTCGGATCATTATATGAGTACGATCCACAGACTTTTAAAAGAACAGGGAATGACGGAAGCAGACACGAAGTTTTCACTGGACTTTCTGATTTCATAAAGAAGTCGTAGAGGGATCTTGGAGAGCATGATTCCGGGAAAATGAATGATGGATGAAAAAGAGAAATGTTGGTGTAATGACACAGGCATTTCTTTTTTATTGTCATGTGTTGTAAGGAGATGCCTGTAACGATCTTTTTAACATGTAGCAGGTTTTGAAATGACAGATGTTGTGCATAAAATACAAAAAGAGATATAAAATACAAATAATATGTTGAAAAACATACAAAAATATGATATATTACATTCAATCATTGACGATTGTCGACAAAAGATATTAAAGCTTGCAAAACGTCCACAGGGAGATATGAATATGTTCAAAAAAGTAGGACTTGGATTTCTGTTTGTCGGACTGGCATTTGGTGTGATGGCATTATGTGAAATTACCCGTGGAGTCGGAGCAGATGCTTCGCTAAAAGCAAGTGTACTCTGGCCGGGGAGAAGAGTAGAAAAATATATCATCTGAAGCAGTCATCGGAAGGAAAGATGTACTCCTCTTTGCACAAAAAAAGAGGAGTACATCTTTGTGCAGAAATATTGAATTAAGGAAGAATGAAATGAAGATAACAAAAAAAGAATTTATTATGATGCTAGGCGGCATGTTCTTAATGTCGGCAGCTGTATATTATGAAATGATGCCAAATAATCTGGTGCTTGGAAGTCTGTCAGGACTGGTTCTTGTTCTGGTAAAGATCATTCCATTACCGGTATCGACAATTACATTTGTCTTAAATATGATACTGTTGGTCATAGGGTATATTTTTATCGGCAGGGAATTCGGTGTGAAGACCGTTCTTGCATCACTTATGCTTCCGATGTATCTGAGGATTTTTGAGATGCTGACTCCGCATGTGGAATCCTTGTCCGGGAATATCGTGATCGATCTGGTATGCTTCATGATCGTGGTTGGTGCAGGACAGGCCGTCTTATTTAACATGAATGCATCCAGCGGGGGAATTGATATTGTTGCGAAGTTGATCAATAAGTATCTTGGATTTAAAATAGGACAGAGTATTACGATCATAGGTGTGCTCATATCGATGGCAGCGATCTTTGTATATGATCGGGAGACAATGGTAATAAGTCTTGTTGGTACGTTGATCTACGGTCAGGTATTAGACCGGTTCTGTGATGGATTCCATGTGCGTAAGAAAGTATCCATCCTTTCAAAGGAGCATGAAAAAATTCAGAATTATATTGTAAGGGAATTACGCAGAGGTGCGACGATTTATCCGGCATATGGAGGCCTGGATCATGCAGAGCATGTAGAAGTTGTAACGATATTAGAAAAGAATGAATATGGAAAATTATTATCTTTCATCCACGAAACAGATGAACATGCATTTGTGACCGTCAGTACCGTAAATGAAGTAGTCGGAGCCTGGAATACAGTGAAAAGCAGATAAAAATACATTCCCGGATAACTGAAACATCGACGAAAAAAGAGAGATTGGATTTTTACCGGGAATGTATTTTATCTATGTACTATTTAAGGATGGCTGCTGCTCATATTATTTCTGCTTATATCCGTCAAGGAATGTTCCCATCCGGCGAATCGCATCACTTAAGATATCTGCCTGCGGAAGCATGACAATACGGAAGTGATCCGGATCTTTCCAGTCGAATCCACTGCCCGGAACGAGCAGGATATTGGTGGCATCCAGCAGATCATGAGCAAATTGCTTGTCATTGGTGATGTTGAATTTCTTCACGTCCAGTTTCGGGAAGACATAGAATGCAGCGTCATTTTTTATAAATGACAGACCGTCGATCTTCTCAAGTTCACGAACGGTTGCTTCACGCTGCTCATAGATTCTGCCGCCCGGCCGAACCATAGAAGCAGGTGTCTCCATATCATCAAGAGCTGCAGGGATGACGATCTGTGCCATGGTATTGGCGCACAGACGCAGAGATGTTAACTGGATGATGCCCTGTCTGTAATCCTCGGTCAGTTCTCTTGGACCGCTGATGACCATCCATCCGCAGCGGTATCCGCACAGACAGTGTGATTTGGACAGACCGTTTAATGTAATGACCGGAACATCCTCTGTCAGTGAAGCAAGAGAGATGTGCTGTTTGCCATCCATAACGAGACGGTCATAGATTTCATCTGCAAAGATCAGAAGGCCGAATTCTCTTGCAACCTGGATGATCTCGAGAAGGATTTCCTTCGGATAGAGAACACCGGTCGGGTTGTTCGGATTGATGATAACGATTGCTTTTGTCTTATCTGTGATCTTGGAACGGATATCCTGAATGTCCGGATACCAGTTGGCCTGTTCATCACAGGTATAGAAGACCGGTTTACCGTCTTCGAGATATACGGAATTGCCCCAGAGGGAGTAACTAGGAGAAGGAACTAAGACTTCATCTCCATCATTTAACAAAGGTGTTAAAGCGAACGATACAACTTCGCTGACACCATTACCGATAAATACGTCATCCGGCGTGATACCTTTGATCCCTTTACTGGTCTCATAATCACAGATTGCCTGTCTTGCCTGTGGCATTCCCTTGAAGTCACAGTAGCCGACACCGTCCTGCATGTGTTCCATCAACGCATTTTTGATGCTGTCAGGCAGCCCGAAGCCAAAGGTTGCAGGATTTCCGGTATTTAATTTTAAGATATCGATTCCCTGTTTCTGGCGTTTCATGGCTTCTACGAATAATGGACCACGGATATCAGAGTGTACTGGTTTCATGCGCCCGGCGCGTACGATTGGTTTCATAATTTTATTCCCCGCTTTTTATTATTTTATCTTTATTCCAATAAACCCCAAATTCATATTGGAATAATTGTTTCATTAATATAATGATATGTCCGTGTGGACAGAGAATCCAATACTTATAGTGCTATAACAATTATAAGAGTCTGACTATAGCTGTCATGTGAAAAGGGAAAACAGATGATAGCAGGATATGAGAGGTTACGTGTATGTTTGTATGGAAAAAATATGTTTATGAAGTGTATAAAGAAAGAAGTTTTACCAAAGCGGCACAGAATCTGTACATCAGTCAGCCGTCTTTGAGTGCAAGGATCAAAAAGATTGAAGAGATTATCGGGGAACCGTTATTTGACAGAAGTACAACACCGCTCCAGCTTACAGAGGTCGGAAAAGTATATATTGAGGCAGCGGAGGAGATCACCCAGATCGAACAGCGGGTAGAGAATTACATCAATGACCTGGCGGGTCTGAAGACGGGGAATCTTGCAGTAGGAGCAAGTACGCTGTTTGCCGCATATGTGGTACCGTCTCTGATCACCCAATTTAATCAGAAATTTCCGGATGTACATATTCGGCTGATAGAGGGGAATACAGCCGAACTGGAAGAAATGCTGGGCAGTAATGCGCTGGATTTTGTCATTGATAATTATCACTATGACAGTATTCTATATAATAAAGAATTATACTGCGAAGAAAATATATTACTTGCGGTTCCAAAACATTTTGCCGTAAATGAAGAACTGGGAATGTATCAGCTTTCTTATAAGAATATCAAAAATAAAAATTATCTGAACCAGAAATATCCGGCAGTTCCGTTAGGGAGATTTGCGGATCTTCCGTTTATTATGCTGACACAGGGAAATGATACCAGAACCAGAGGAGACAGGCTGTGCCGAAACGTCGGATTTAAGCCCAATATCGTGCTGGAATTCAATCAGCAGTCGACAGCATATATGGCCTCGTCTACGCAGCTTGGAGCAACATTCATCAGTGATATCCTGGTAAGCCAGCTCCCGGCATTTGAAAACCTGGTGTATTACAAATTAGACGGAGAAGAAGCGAAGAGAAAAGTCTTCTTTTACTACAAAACACACAAGTACAAAACACGTGTGATGGAGGAATTTATCAGAATGATGCATGAACAAATCTGAAAAAAATGATAATATGCAAAAATTAATTAAAATGTAACATAATTTCAGAGAATAGTAAAAAAATTATGCTATAATCATAATATATACATTAGGATAAATCGATTATCGGAAAGTAAATTTCCTGCAAGATAATAAAAAGGGGGCTTTTGATATGACAGAGAATTTGATCAAAGATGTAAAGAAAATCCAACAGGCACTTATTAATAAAGAATCTGTCGGGGACGAGTTTGAAGAGAAGATGGAGGCCGTACATAAATTAGAAGAAGTTGCAGATTATCTGAAGGATGCACTTGGAAGAGGCATTGAGTTCTAAAATGGATATAAAAGCATTTATATTTGATATGGATGGTCTGTTATTTGATTCTGAAAGAATTGTACAGCGCTCCTGGGAGATGGCAGGAGATGAGCTGGGAATCCCACATATGGGGGAAGTCATCTATCATACACTTGGGATGAACCGCACAGGCAGGAATGAATATTTCAGAAAATATATCCGGGAAGACTTTCCGTTTGAAGAATTTGGAAGACTGACACGGGATAACTTCTGGAAAATTGTGGATAAAGAAGGTCTTCCACTGAAAAAAGGTGTAAAAGAACTGCTGGCATATGGAAAAGCACAAGGATATAAGATGGCGGTAGCGACATCTTCCAGCAGAGAGTATGCTATGGGGAATCTTATCCGGGCCGGGATAGATCCCTATTTTGACAGTGTGATCTGTGGAGATATGGTTAAGAAAGCGAAGCCGGATCCGGAGATTTATCAGAAAGCATGTGAAAGTCTGGGAATACAGCCGGAATATTGTATGGCGTTTGAAGATGCGCCGGGAGGAATCCTGTCGGCACATCAGGCGGGCATGCAGGTGATCATGGTGCCGGATCTTGTGCAGCCGACGGAGGAGATACGGAAACTTACATATCGGGTCTGTGATTCGTTAGCGGATGTAATAGGAATATTAAATTGAGCCATTGGGATGGAGAAAAAAGAGTGGTATCTGTCCCGGTGGCTTGTTTTATATCGTTGTGCCTTGGGAAAAAGTTTTTTAGAAGCAACATATTTATTCTTTACAGAATAGCAAAAAAGGACTAAGATACTTTTGTAAAATAATTTATAAAAGAGGTCTGATATGGCAGGGCGAAATGAAAAAAAGAATATTACAAAATCTAAAATTGTAAACTATATCATCAATAATAAAATTACATCAAAGGCAGAGCTGGCGCAGAATCTGAGCTTAAGTATGCCGACGGTGCTTTCTAATGTAAACGAACTGATCGACCGGAATATGGTCATCGAGATAGGAGAATATGAATCTACCGGCGGTCGTAAAGCAAAACGGATAGGGATTAATCCGGCATATAAATATGCAGTCGGTGTAGTGATCACAGCAAATCATCTGGGAATCGTATTGCTGAACATGCAGTATGAAATAGAAAAAACAATCCGGATGCGGTTAAAATTTTCAACAGAAACATCTTATTGCTTAAAAGTAGCTGAAATGGTGGAGGACTTCCTGAAAGATGTAGAAGACCGGGAAAAGATATTAGGAATCGGAATTTCGATTCCCGGTATTATTGATCAGGCGAATAGAATGGTTGTGAAATCTCATGCACTGCAATTGGAGAATTTCAGTCTGAGCTTTCTGGAACAGGTATTTTCTTATCCGGTGTATTTTGCAAATGATGCAAATGCTGCGATGATGGCAGAAGATATGCATGAATATCAGGATGCTGTGTATCTTTCGCTCAACAATACATTAGGCGGTGCATTCTGTATTAATGGAAAGCTGGTGGCTGGTCAGAATCAGAAAGCAGGAGAATTCGGACATATGATTCTGGTGCCGGGAGGAAAGAAATGTTATTGCGGAAAAGCCGGGTGTGCAGATGCCTATTGCGCAGCCAGTGCATTGACTGATGAAGAGCAGGAAATGACGTTGGAACAATTTATGGAAAAAGTGGAGCAGAAAAATACAAAGACTGTGGAAAAATGGAATCAGTATCTGGATAATCTGGCTATTTTGATTTCCAATCTGCGAATGGCGTATGACACAGATATCATACTTGGAGGAGAAGTCGGGGGGTATTTATCAGAGTATATGATACCACTGGGGGAAAAAGTGATGGCATATAATGGTTTTGAACATGATGTACGTTACTTAAAAAATTGCTCCTATAAAAGAGAGGCATCAGCTGTCGGAGCGGCAAAACATTTCCTCTCTGAATATATACAGCATTTATAAATTTGATATGTTGTAGGAAAAAGAATAAGAATGAAAAACTGAGGTGAAATTCAAGGCTCGTAATGATTACGGACTTTGAATATTTACCTCTTTTTTTTATTGTCAGATGTTCGGAAGAAGCTGCAATTGGCAGGTTTTATAGATATCTAAGTATGCAAGAGAAGTTGCCAGTGGCAAATTCTATGCATATCCAGTTGGTAAATATGCATAAAAAAGTTGATCAAACTTGTGCAACAAGTAGAAATAGGCATTCATATATTGACAAAATAGAGTGGTTGTACAATAATGTAATTACTTTAATAAAACATTTAATAAAAGATAATATGAAAGAATGAAGGAGGAAAACAATATGTTACAGCAGGTAATGACAAAACCAGGAGAGATTATTTTCAGAGAGGTACCAGTTCCGGAGGTAAAAGATGATCAGGTATTGGTAAAGATTATGAATATCGGCATTTGTGGTTCTGATATTCATGTATATCACGGTAAGCATCCATTTACCTCATATCCGGTAACACAGGGACATGAAGTATCCGGTGAAGTTGTAAAACTTGGGAAAGATGTGACAGTATTTCACGAAGGTCAGAAAGTAACAATTGAGCCACAGGTTTATTGCGGAGAATGTTATCCATGCAGACACGGAAAATACAATTTGTGTGAAGAATTAAAAGTTATGGGATTCCAGACAACCGGAACAGCATCAGAATATTTTGCAGTAGATGCATCGAAAGTAACACCAATTCCGGAAGAAATGTCATATGAAGAAGGTGCAATGATCGAGCCACTGGCTGTTGCAGTTCACGGAGTAAAGCAGGTTGGTGATGTGAAAGGAATGAACATTGCCGTGCTTGGTGCCGGTCCGATTGGTAATCTTGTGGCACAGGCAGCAAAGGGAATGGGAGCAGCAAAAGTTATGATCACGGATGTCAGTGATCTCCGTCTGGATAAGGCGAAAGAATGTGGCATTGATGTCTGTGTGAATACAAAAGAAAAAGATTTCGGTGAAGCAATGTTGGAAACATTCGGACCAGACAAAGCCGATGTGATTTATGATTGTGCAGGAAATAACATCACAATGGGACAGGCAATCAAGTATGCAAGAAAAGGAAGCATTATTGTATTGGTTGCAGTGTTTGCAGGAATGGCAGAGATTGATCTTGCAGTGGCTAATGATCATGAACTGGATATCAAGAGCACAATGATGTACCGGCACGATGACTATGTTGACGGAATCAGACTTGTAAATGAAGAAAAGGTTCATTTAAGACCACTGATCTCAAAAACATTTGCATTCCAGGAGTATCTGAAAGCTTATCAGTATATCGATGATAACCGGGAAACAACGATGAAAGTAATCATTAATGTACAGGAATAAAGATTAGATCAGGAGAGAACAGAAGTTTTGTCAGAAACGCTGATAAGGAGGAGCCATGGGAAACGAGGGTAAGAATGGAAAAGTGCCATTGATCAGTAAAATTGCATATGGATTTGGTGATGTCGGATGCAATTTCAGTTGGATGTTTGTAAGTAATTTTTTAATGATATTTTATACAGATGTGTTTGGAATCAGTATGGCGGCTGTTTCAGCATTGATGTTATTTTCAAGATTCTGGGATGCGATTAATGATCCGATTGTCGGAGGGTTGACGGATAAGACAAAAACAAGATGGGGACGTTACCGTCCATGGCTGCTTGTTGCAGCACCCATTACGGCAGTGCTTTTAATGTTGACATTCTGGGCACATCCGGACTGGCCAGATACGGCAAAGGTTATCTATATGATTATTACATATTGCCTGCTTGTGCTGGGATACACATGTGTAAATATTCCGTATGGAACACTTTGCGGTGCGATGACACAGGACATTGATGAACGGGCAAAAATTAATACTTCGCGTTCGGTTGCGGCTATGATTGCAATCGGGATTATCAACATTATTACAGTACCTTTGATTGGAAAGCTGGGAAGCCAGAGTGCGAAGAACGGATATTTATTGGTAGCAATTATCTATGGATGTATATTTGCGGCATGCCATTTCTTCTGCTTTGCGAAGACGAAGGAGCAGGTGACAATTCCGGAAAAGGAAAAAATATCAATTAAAGTACAGTTAAAAGCCGTGATGCAGAACAGACCGTATATACTTGCATTAATCGGACAGGTTTTATTTGGATTTACATTATATGGAAGAAATGCTGACATTTTATATTATTTTACATATGTAGAAGGAAATGCATCTTATTATACTACTTATTCTATGTGCATTATTATTCCATCCATTATCGGTGCCGCATGTTTTCAACCAGTATTCCGAAAACTTAACAATAAAGGAAGGACAGCTTCGATATTTGCCTTTTTAACAGGTATTTCAATGCTGGCAATGTATTTCTTTAATGTAAAAGATTCAGCAGTTGTATTCTATATTTTGGCAGGTGTTACACAGTTCTTTTTTTCAGGATTTAATACAGCAATCTATGCGATCATTCCGGACTGTGTGGAATACGGAGAATGGAAAACCGGACTTCGGAATGATGGATTTCAATATGCATTCGTTTCTCTTGGAAATAAGATTGGAATGGCAATCGGTACAGCGATGCTTGCGGCATTACTTGGAAAATATGGATACGTGGCAAATCAGGCACAAAATGATACGGTTATCAGTATTATGAAATATGCATTTACAACCATTCCGGGGATTCTGTGGATTGTAACAGCTGTTGTATTATTTTTCTACCGGTTAAATAAAAAACGGTATAATGAAATTGTGGAGGATCTGAAGAATGGGAAAAGAGGTTGATATTGTTGCGTTAGGCGAACTTCTGATTGATTTTACAGAAGCTGGGGATAGAACGTGGCCGTGAAGAAGGAAGATTAATGAGTAGAGCATGCGAAAACGTAACTGAATAAAAATATAGAAGCACTTTCTGTGCATATGAGTTACTTCATGATTGAATCAGCACAGAAAGCGCTTCTATATTTTTATTCAGGACCGGGAAAGTCAGTTCCTATTGCGTTAAACCGCTTCCCATCTTCCAGAAGCCCCGCAAGGCAGCACCAGTCCGGAATGCGTAACAGGAAGTCCGATCTCCTGTGAATCCACATGTCCATTCCATTTCTTGAGCTCCGTTCCAAGCATATAAGTCAGAACGGCCGGTGCAAGTCCTGTTGTATAGGAGTTGACCAGAAAGAATAATGGGTCATCCGACAGAATCTGTGTACATAACTTGATCAGCGGATGAATTGCATCCTCGATCTTCCAGATCTCACCTTTAGGTCCACGTCCGTATGACGGAGGGTCCATGATGATGGCATCATACTGATTGCCACGGCGGATCTCACGCTCTACGAATTTTACACAGTCATCGACCAGCCAGCGGATCGGTCTGTCAGATAATCCGGAAGAGGCTGCATTTTCCTTTGCCCATGCAACCATTCCTTTAGAAGCATCTACATGTGTAACACTTGCTCCGGCAGCAGCGGCTGCGAGAGTAGCACCACCTGTGTAAGCAAAGAGATTCAGTACTTTGATCGGTCTTCCTGCATTTCTGATCTTCTCAGAGAACCAGTCCCAGTTCGTTGCCTGTTCCGGGAAAAGACCGGTGTGCTTGAAGCTGAAAGGCTTCAGATTAAATGTCAGTTCTTTATAATGAATCTGCCACTGTTCCGGGAGACTGAAGAATTCCCATTCCCCTCCGCCTTTCTTGCTGCGGTGATAGTGGCCGTTCATATGTTTCCATCCACGCTCGGTTTTTGGGGTATCCCAGATAACCTGCGGGTCCGGACGGACCAGCGTGTACTGTCCCCAGCGCTCTAATTTCTCACCTTTACTACAATCTATTACTTCATAATCTTTCCATTGATCTGCAATCCACATAGAATTATATCCTCTTTCTTCTCAAATAATAAGTTTTCATATGTTTGTATTCATTGTGTTCGAATCTGTAGAACATATTACTGTCAGCTTTTTGTATAAAGGTTAATATCGAATATAATTTTTGAAAAAGCTGATCAGGAAAAGTCCTGCAGAGGAATTATAGCATGAAAAATTAAGAAATTCAATTTGAAAGCATTCATATAAAGATATCACTGTATCCGAAATCAAAATTCGACATTTTTATCATAGTTATTCGGTCCAAAATTCAATTTTACATTTCCTACATATACTTTACACACATTTAACAATTTGCAGATTTTGGATTTAACATACGTCTTATAAGATAACTATTGTCGAAAGCGACAAGGAAAAAAAGCAGAATGAAAAAAGATGAGAATCTAAGGAGAGTATGATTATGAAGTTGAAAAAGTTTATTGCAATTTTATCAGTAGCAACAATGACAGCAGGACTTGCAGTCGGATGTGGAAGCTCCGACAGTGCTTCCTCAGATGAGAAGAGCAGCAAGAGTGAAAGCGACTGGGATTCTTCAAATGATATCACAATTGTTTCCAGAGAAGATGGTTCAGGAACAAGAGGAGCGTTCATCGAACTTTTCGGGATTGAAGAAAAGAAAGACGGCGAAAAAGTAGATATGACAACAGATGATGCACAGATCACAAACAGCACATCCGTAATGCTTACAACAGTATCCGGAGATGATTACGCAATCGGTTATGTATCACTCGGATCATTAAATGATACAGTAAAAGCTTTAAAGATTGACGGAGAAGAAGCTACAGAGCAGAACATCAAAGATGGAAAATATAAAATCTGCAGACCATTTAATATTGCAACAAAGAAAGGTGCAGATAACGAAGTGGCAAAAGACTTCATTGCTTATATCATGAGCAAAGAAGGACAGCAGGTGATTTCAGACAACGGATATATTGGAGACGATTCAGCAGAAGTTTATGCGGGAAGCAAGCCGTCCGGAAAAGCTGTTGTCGGCGGATCATCTTCCGTATCACCGGTTATGGAAAAACTGATCGAGGCATATAAGAAAGTCAATACAGGAGCAGAGATTGAGCTTCAGACTACAGACTCTACAACAGGTATGACATCAGCAATCGACGGAAGTTATGATATCGGAATGGCATCACGTGAATTACAGGATGAAGAAAAAGATAAACTGGACAGCCAGGTAATTGCTACAGACGGTATTGCAATTATTGTAAATAAAAACAATACAACAGATGAACTCAGCAGTGATCAGGTAAAGACAATTTACACTGGTGATGCAACCACATGGGATGAGGTAGTGAAATAATATGAAATCAAAAGCATGGACAGAGAAATTCATGCAGGGAGTGTTTGCAGTTGCCGCCTGTGCTTCGGTACTGGCGGTTGCACTCATTTGTATTTTCTTGTTTGCAAATGGAATTCCTGCAATGAGTAAAATCGGATTCGGGAAATTCCTGACCGGTGAATTATGGAAACCAAAGAATGACATATACGGAATCTTTCCGATGATTATTGGAAGTCTGTATGTAACGGCCGGCGCAATTATCATCGGTGTACCGATCGGAATACTGACAGCAGTATTCATGGCATTCTACTGTCCGAAAGTAATCTATAAACCACTGAAGATGGCAACAGAACTTCTGGCAGGAATCCCATCCGTTGTCTATGGATTTTTCGGTCTTGTAGTTCTCGTACCGTGGGTAAGAGAAATCGGAAGAACACTTCATCAGGGGGGGAACGGAAGCAGTATGATCACAGCATCCATTCTTCTGGGAATGATGATCTTACCAACGATCATCGGACTTACAGAATCTGCGCTTAGAGCAGTTCCTACACAGTACTATGAAGGTGCGGTAGCACTTGGCGGAACACATGAAAGAGCAATCTTTACTGTTGTTTTACCGGCAGCCAAATCCGGAGTAGTGGCAGCTATTGTTCTTGGAATCGGGCGTGCGATTGGAGAGACGATGGCAGTGATCATGGTGGCTGGTAATCAGCCGAGAATGCCGGAAGGAATCTTCAGAGGAGTCAGAACACTGACAGCAAATATCGTAATTGAGATGGGATATGCATCCGGACTTCACAGAGAAGCACTGATTGCAACCGGCGTAGTTCTCTTCGTATTTATCCTTCTTCTGAACTTCTGTGTAGCACTTTTGAAGAGGGGGAAGAATTATGAGTAGTAATGAAGTAACATGGAAAGATAAGTTAAAAGCATATACCAGAACTCCTGGATCACTGATCGTAATGCTTCTTGTCATGCTTTCTGCAATTATGACATTTGCAGTACTTATATTTCTGATCGTATATGTGCTGGCGCATGGTGTTCCGTATTTAAAACCATCCATTTTCTCACTTCATTATACATCGGAAAATGCCTCGCTGATGCCGGCATTGATCAACACAGTGATCATGACCCTGTTATCACTTCTGATCGCAGTTCCATTTGGAATCTTCGCAGCGATCTTCCTTGTGGAATATGCAAAACGTGGGAATAAATTTGTAGAAGTGATCAGACTTACAACAGAGACGCTTCAGGGAATTCCATCTATCGTATATGGACTGTTTGGTATGCTGTTCTTTGTAAATACCTGTAAATGGGGATTTTCAATTCTGGCAGGAGCGTTTACTCTTGCGATCATGGTATTACCGCTGATCATGAGAAGTACAGAAGAAGCATTGAAATCCGTACCGGATTCTTACAGAGAAGGAAGTTTCGGACTGGGAGCAGGAAAATTACGTACAGTATTTCGGATCGTACTTCCATCGGCGATACCGGGAATCCTTGCAGGTGTGATCCTGGCGATCGGACGAATCGTCGGAGAGACAGCAGCACTGATCTATACAGCAGGTACTGTTGCAAAGGTGCCGAAGAATGTATTGAGTTCAGGAAGAACCCTGGCAGTGCACATGTATAATCTGTCAAGTGAAGGTCTTTATATGAATCAGGCTTATGCGACGGCTGTAGTACTGCTGGTGCTGGTAGTTGTGATCAATACCCTGTCGGGCATGATCGCCAAACGGATTACAAAAGCATAGCAGCTGTACAGAGATAAATCAGAAAAAAACAGGAAGGAATCATACATGAGTAAAATAAGTATCAAGAACATGGAACTTCATTACGGTGATTTCCATGCTCTGAAAAATGTGAATCTTGAGATAGAAGCGAATAAGATCACAGCATTCATCGGTCCATCCGGATGTGGAAAGTCTACACTATTAAAATCAATCAACCGTATGAATGATCTGGTAGAGGGATGTAAGATTGACGGAGAGATTCTTCTGGATGGCAAGGATATTTTCCGTGATATCGATGTGAATTTATTGAGAAAGAGAGTTGGAATGGTGTTCCAGAAACCGAATCCGTTTCCAATGAGTATCTATGATAATATTGCTTATGGACCAAGAACCCATGGAATACATTCAAAAGCAAAATTGGATGACCTGGTAGAAAAATCTTTAAGAGATGCGGCAATCTGGAATGAATGCAAGGACAGATTAAAGACCAGCGCACTTGGAATGTCAGGCGGCCAGCAGCAGAGACTTTGTATTGCAAGAGCACTGGCGGTACAGCCGGAAGTGCTCCTTATGGATGAACCGACATCGGCATTGGATCCTATCTCGACATCTAAGATAGAAGACCTTGCGATGGAATTGAAAAAAGATTATACTATCGTTATGGTAACACATAATATGCAGCAGGCGGTACGTGTGTCTGATAATACGGCATTCTTCCTGTTGGGAGAAGTCATTGAATATAATGAAACAGAAAAATTATTTTCGATTCCGGCAGATAAGAGAACGGAAGATTATATCACAGGGAGGTTTGGCTAGGATATGCGTAATCGGTTTGATCAGCAGCTGGAGTTACTTAATGAGCAGCTTACACGTATGGGTGAATTATGTGAAGTTGCAATCGGAAAAGCAACAACAGCATTAAAAGAAGGAAGTATGGAACAGGCACAGAAGGTGATCGAGGCAGATGAAGAGATCGATCAGGCAGAGACAGATATTGAAAGACTTTGTTTGAAACTGCTTCTCCAGCAGCAGCCTGTGGCAAGAGATTTGAGACAGATTTCAGCGGCATTGAAAATGATCACAGATATGGAACGTATCGGCGATCAGGCTTCGGATATTGCAGAGATCATCATTACAGAGGAGAAGTCGGAAGCACAGGACATTCCAAAGATCATCAAAATGTCAGAAGCGGCCGGAAAGATGGTGCGTGACAGCGTCAATGCATATGTGGAAAAAGACCTTGAACTTTCCAGAAAAGTTATAAAAGATGATGATGTTGTGGATGAACTTTTTGAAGAAGTGAAGACAACACTGATCGATTTTATTGCGGAAAATAAAGGAGAGCAGGGGGGAGAGGCGATTGATCTGATCATGGTTGCAAAATATCTGGAACGTATCGCAGACCATGCAACAAATATCGCAGAGTGGGTGGAATTCTCTATCACAGGAATCCACAAGGCTTCTGTAGTATAAAGAAGGAGAAAGAGGAATGATTTTTTGTGTAGAAGATGACAGTAACATACGGGAACTGGTGGTGTATACCCTGGAGAGCACAGGGTTTCAGGCGCGCGGATTCGAAGATGGAAGTTCATTCCTTGAAGCTCTGGCATTAGAGACGCCAGAGCTTGTTTTGCTTGATATTATGCTGCCGGGAGAAGACGGAATGGAGCTTTTGAGTAAGTTAAAAGCATCTAAGAAAACGAGAGAGATTCCGGTTATCATGGTTACAGCCAAGGGAGCAGAATACGATAAGGTAAAAGGATTGGATGCCGGTGCGGATGATTATGTTACAAAACCATTTGGCATGATGGAGTTGATCTCACGTATCAAGGCTGTATTAAGACGCAGTGCAAATGGAAGCATATCCAGTGAGGATACATTTGAGATCGGAGAGATCCGGCTGAATCCGAAGAAGCATGAAGTGACCGTTCACGGAGAAGTGGTGAACTTGACACTGAAAGAGTATGAATTATTGAAACGCCTGATGAAGAATTCGAATATTGTCCTTACCAGAGACCAGCTTTTGGAAGATATCTGGGGATATGATTTCGATGGGGAGACGAGAACCGTGGATGTGCATGTCAGAACTTTAAGACAGAAGCTTGGAGATGCAGGCGAACAGATTGAGACGGTCCGCGGAGTCGGATACCGTATGAGCAGGTAATAATATGAAACAAAGTATGAGAAAAAAGATCCAAAGCAGCATGATTCTTGTCATTACCCTGACGATGCTCATAGCTTATGCGATCACCACGCTGGTTGTATACCGCCAGACGATCCATATCATGGAAGGAGAGGTAAGACAGGAAGCGGACTATATTAACGTAGCACTCGACACTTCCGGGGAGTCTTATCTGAAGACGATGGATAACGTGCATGTGGACACAAGAATTACCCTGATCGATCCGGATGGTAAGGTGAAATATGACTCAAAAGAAGATGATGTAACCCTTCAGAATCACAAGAACCGGCCGGAAGTAAAAGCTGCGCTGAAAAACGGAAGTGGTCAGGATATCCGTGAATCGAATACATTGAATAAAGAGATGTTCTATTATGCAGTGAAATTGGAAAATGGAGATATCCTGCGAGTATCAAAGACGGTAGATACTGCATTCCGGACAGCAATGAAGGTATTCCCGGCGATGGGGCTGATCGCATTGATCATGCTGGCATTTGCGGGGATCCTTGTAAAATGGCAGGTAACGAGACTGATCCGCCCGATCAACAGACTGGATCTTGAGAATCCATTGGAGAATGACGTGTACGAAGAATTAACACCTCTTTTACAGAGTATCGACAAGCAGAATAAAGAAAAAGATGCAGTTGCCAATATGAGAAAAGAATTCTCGGCAAATGTATCTCACGAGCTGAAGACACCGCTTACGTCAATTTCAGGTTACGCAGAAATCATGAAAAGCGGACTGGTAAAGCCGGAAGATATGAAAGGTTTTGCGGAAAGAATCTATAATGAAGCAAGGCGTCTGATCACTTTGGTAGAAGATATCATCAAGTTATCAAAACTGGATGAGGGCAATGTGCAGCTGGAAAAAGAAGAAGTAGATCTCTATAAGCTGACGAGGGAGATTCTGACCAGACTTTCACCACAGGCAGCGAAGCGGAAAGTGCATGTAGAGGTGACGGGAGAACCGGTAGAGTATGTGGGTATCCGTCAGATCCTGGATGAGATGATTTACAATATCTGTGAAAATGCGATCAAGTATAACAAAGAAGGCGGAAAATTAACCGTCTGGGTAGGCAATACCCTGCAGGGAAAGAAGGTCTGCGTTACGGATACCGGAATCGGAATCCCGGAGAATGAGACGGACCGTATCTTTGAACGTTTTTATCGTGTAGACAAAAGCCATTCTAAAGAAACAGGTGGAACAGGTCTTGGACTGTCTATCGTAAAGCATGGAGCAATGCTTCATGGGGCGAAGATCCATGTGGACAGTAAACTGGGCGAAGGTACGAAGATAGAACTTATATTTTAAAAAATAACAGAAGTTTTTAAGAAATCTTAAGAATTATTTGCGTATGTCTTTAAGAAACGAAGCCTACAATAGCATCAAGAAAAAGATGAGGAGGCTTATTGTTATGGACAAGATCAGTATTATCATCCCGTGCTTCAATGAAGAAGAAGCATTGCCAATTTATTATGCAGAAATGAAAAAAGTCATGGACAGCATGAAAAAACAGACTAGTTTTGAACTGCTATTTGTAGATGACGGGTCATCCGATAGAACATATGAGATTATGAAAGACTTACACAGAAAGGACGGAAGATGTCAGTACTTATCCTTTTCCAGAAACTTTGGAAAAGAAGCTGCGATCTATGCAGGACTTCAAAACGCAAGCGGTGATTATGCAGCAATCATGGATGTAGATCTGCAGGATCCGCCGTCGCTGCTGCCTGATATGTACAGAATTTTAAAAGAAGAAGCATATGACAGCGTGGCAACCAGACGTTCAACAAGAATGGGTGAACCAAAGATCCGTTCATTCTTATCTAAAGAGTTTTACAACGTGATCAATAAGATTTCCAAGACAGAGATTGTAAGCGGAGCAAGAGATTACCGCCTGATGAACCGTAAGATGATAGATGCAGTGCTGGAAATGAGTGAATATAACCGCTTTTCCAAAGGAATCTTCGGGTGGGTAGGATTCCGCACCAAATGGCTGGAATATGAGAATATCGAAAGATCTGCCGGAGAAACAAAATGGAATGTAAAGAAATTATTCATTTACTCGTTGGAGGGAATCACGGGATTTTCTGTAGTTCCGCTGTCGATTGCAGCGTATATGGGAGTTTTGTTCTGCGGATTATCATTCCTGATGATTGTTGCAATCGTAGTCCGTACATTAATCTGGGGAGATCCGGTGGCCGGATGGCCATCGATGGTTTGTATCTTGTTTGGCGTGGGTGGTGTACAGCTTCTGTGTACCGGAATTCTGGGACAGTATCTTGCCAAGACATACCTGGAAGTAAAGAACCGGCCTGTATACCTGTTAAAGGATTCCAGTAAAGAAGAACAGCGGATCATGATGATGCCATTATCACAAAATCTGCGGAGGAAGAGTTATGGACAAGGTTAAGAGATACATTCCTTACCTGCTGCTTACAGGCTTAACACTCTTTTTTTGCTGGATGTTTGTGGGCAGATATGGAATCTTTGGAGCAAAGGTAGACTGGCTCAGTCAGCATAGTGTGCTGCCGGATTATTTCCGGCAGCAGTTTTATGCAACCGGAAAGTTATTTCCCGAATTTGCGGCGAATCTGGGCGGCGGCCAGAATATTTATCATTTTGCTTATTACGGACTATATAGTCCGTTGATTCTGCCGTCATATCTGCTTCCGTTTGTGAAAATGTCGGATTACATCATGGCGGTCAGCATAACAGGTCTGACTGCTTCGGTACTGCTGTTTTATTACTGGCTGAAAAGCAGAAAGACGGATGCAGGCACTGCTTTTATCCTGTCACTGATGTTCCTGCTGGCAGGACCGATGATCGGTCAGTACAGCGGGCAGATCATGTTTGTGGATTATATGCCGTTCTTATGTCTGGCACTCATAGGTGTAGACCGGTATTTTGAGCAAGAAAAAAGTGGTCTTTTTACAGTTAGTGTATTTCTGATGATCATGACCAGTTTTTATTTCAGTATTGGCGGAATGCTGTCATTGGTTCTTTATGGACTGCACCGCTATTTTGAACAAAGAGAAGGAAACAGGGTCACAGTTCGCAGCTTTTTGCGGGACGGATTGTGTTTCGTGCGTTCGATGATTCTGGCAGTACTCATGAGTGGTTTCTTTCTGGTACCGACGGCACTCGCATTGACGGGTGGGAGAAGTAAAGAGCAGAACACATCGTTTGCTTCCTTTTTTATTCCGCAGATCACAGTAGAACGATTTGCTTATAGTATCTATGGAATCGGACTTACGACACTGGTGATCACAGTTCTGCTCACGGGATTGTTGTATCGGAAAGTATATGAAAAGGTACTCACATATGGATGTGTGATCGTACTTGTGATTCCGGTATTTGCTTACTTATTGAATGGCGGACTATATATCAGGGATAAAGTCTTTATTCCGTTTCTGCCATTGCTTTGTTATCTGATTGGCATTTATCTGGAAAAGTGTAGAAAAAGAGAACTGTCTTTTATTGCAGGAATGATTCCATATATCATCACAACGATATTCGTTTATATGGCAAAAAATCAGTTTGTTTCAAAAGGCATAGGGAAAAGTATATGGAAAGTCCTGCTTGCAGAAAGTATTCTGTTTCTGATCTGTTATGTGCTGTATTGTGCGATGAAGAGATACCACAAAGAGACGAAAGAGATTCTGATGCTGGCTCTGCCGTCGGTGATATGTCTGGCAGTCACGATGAACACTTTTTATCAGATGAAGCCGGACAGATATGTCAGCCGCAAACTGTACCGGGATGTTACAGGAGAACAGAACAGACAGGCCGTAAAAGAAGCATTAAAAGATGATGGATATTACCGTACAGAACAGATGGGAAGTGATGATGAAAATGCAGCAGATTTAAACCGGATCTGGGATGTGGAGCAGAATATTACTTCCATCTATTCATCGGCATACAATCCGGACTATCAGACATTCCGTCAGAAGACATTCGGACTGGAAGAACCGTTCCGCAATGGGATGATGCAGTCTGTTTCGAAAAATCCGGCATTTCAACGGATGATGGGAGTGCGGTATATCGTATCAGATTCGGATGTGCCAGGATATACTCTGGTTAAGAAATGCGGTACAATCGGTATATATCAGAATAAAGACGCAGCACCGGTCATGTATGCAACAGATCGTGTGATGACGGAAGAGGAATATAAGAAACTTGCATTTCCATATAATCAGACGGCATTTCTGGAATATGCGGTTGTTGGAGAACATACGGAATCTTCAGATCAGAACATAATGACAGCCTATGAGCCGGTTAGTCTGAAAATGGCTAATAATAGAACTACAGGTGGAGCGGAGCAGAAAACGATACAGCAAGAGGGGCAGAAACAGATTCTTTTTTTAAGATTCCGGGTGGACAACGCACATCCGAATAAGGACGTGGCAGTCTGGATCAATGGAATCCGTAACAAACTAAGCGCGAAAGATCATGTATATTATAATGAAAATAAGATATTTACCTATGCAGTGCCGTTAAAGGATGGAGAAGATAATATTTCTGTGACATTTGGCAAAGGGAAATATCGATTAAGGCATGTACAGGCATATCTCGGCAGTCTGCCGGAACGGTCAGAATTGTTGTATCAGTCAGAAATCCAGGTGGACAAAAAGCAGACAGAAGATAACGTGATCCAGGGGACAATTCGTGTAAAGAAAGATGGATGGTTTATTACGTCCATCCCTTATGATAAACATTTTAAGATTTATATTGATGGAAAAGAAACAGAGATACAAAAAGTAAATACGGCATTTCTGGGGTGTAAGATCGAAAGTGGTAACCATGAAGTGAAGATCATCTATCATGCACCGGGAACAACAACAGGAAAAGTATTGTCACTGATTGGAATAGCCGGATTCGTGTTAGTGCTTGTACAGGAAAAAAGAAAACAAAAAAAATAATACAAGGTAGTATATGTTGATATCTATATACAGCAGCAGATTTGCAGAAAATTGCTGCTGTATATTTGCATTTTACAAAAAAGAAGAGTATGATGTTAAATGTTTTTTATACTTGAATAAAGAAGAAAAATGGAAACAGACAACAGGGTAAGACGAGGATGAGAATATGAAGATCATAGAAACATATGGAAATTATATAGAAAAATGGAGTAATGAGGATCCGGACAGAGCCAGATGGCTTTTAAAGACCGGATGGAAGGCACAGAATCTGAAATTCCGATTTGCCCCGGACAAAAGACTGATGCCGGCAGACCGGTATCTGGCAAGACTTATGATGGATACGATGCTTATGCCTTTGGAAAAACCACAGGAAAGTGCAATAGTCAGCATCTTTACTCCTTGCGAACTGTTGCAGGAGGCAGGAATCCATCCGTATAATGTGGAAGGATTTTCCTGTTATCTTTCTGCATCAAAGGCAGAAAGAGCATTTTTACAGCAGGCAGAAAATACAGGAATTTCTGAGACACTTTGCAGTTATCATAAGACGTTTATCGGGGCGGCACAGAAGAAAGTGCTTCCGAAACCAAAATGCATTGTGTACACGAACCTGACTTGTGATGCAAACCTTTTGACGTTTAAAAAGTTGGCGAAAATGTATGAAGTGCCAATCTTTGCAATTGATGTCCCGATGCAGCAGAATGAGGACAATGTACAGTATGTGGCAGACCAGCTTCGGAAGCTGAAAGAGTTTATAAAAAAATGTACGGGTAAAAAGGTTACAGACGAGGCATTAACAGAACGGCTGAGAAGAAGCAAACGGACACTGGAGAAGTTTGCACAGTATGAGAAAGAAAGTGCGGATAAATATGTTCCGGCAGATTTGGTTACACCTCTTTATGTAGGAATGACCAACAATCTTTTGCTTGGCACAAAAGAAGAAGAGGATTATGTGGACCGCCTTTTGAAAGATGTAAAGAATGCTTCTGCAAAAAAAGGAAAGAAAATCTACTGGATGCATACGATCCCATTCTGGTCTGATGCGGTGAAGAACGAACTATGCTTTCAGGAAAAAGCACAGATTGTCGGCTGTGAACTGAGTCGCGTCTGTGAGCCGGATTTTGATCCGGAGAAGCCTTATGAGGCAATGGCGAGACGTATGGTATATCATGCATTAAATGGAAGCGCGACCAGAAGAATCGAAGCAGGAATCCGTCATGCAAAGGCGATCGGAGCAGACGGTGTGGTATGGTTCGGTCATTGGGGATGTAAGCATACCCTGGGATCAGCACAGCTTGCCAAGCGCAAATTCGAAGAACAGGGAATTCCGCTTCTGATCCTGGACGGCGATGGATGCGACAGAAGTCATGGCGGAGAAGGGCAGACATCTACTAGACTCGGGGCATTCTTAGAGATGCTGAATACAGAAACGGATGAAAATACGGACAGACAGGAGGAATCGCACGATGAATAAAACATATTATGTCTGTAAATATACCCCAATCGAACTCTTAGAAGCGTTCGGCGGGGAATGTCAGAACCTGAATGAGATGCCGCAGGGCTTTGACCATGCGGATCAGATAGCGCATCCGAATATCTGTGGATTCGGCAAGGCCCTGCTGGAAGCTGTTATGAGTGGAAAAGTAAAGGAACTGGTGTTGGTCAACTGCTGTGACACGATTCGGAGTGTGTATGATATTCTGGAAGACAGCGGGAAACTGGATTTCTTATATATGATTGATGTACTTCACTGTGATGCAGAATGCAGCAGGGAACGTACAGCAGTGCAGTTAAAAGGTCTTGCGAAAGCATATGGAGAATATAAAGGTACCAGATTTGATGAAGAGAAGTTCCGGCAGGCATTCAAGAAGCCGGAACGCATCGTAAAGCCGCATATCAGTGTGCTGGGTGCACGTATGGGAAATGAACTTTTTGATATGGTACAGAAAAGTATGCCATATCCGGTGGAAAATGATACCTGTGTCAATAACCGTTCGGTGGGCGAGGCAGAGCCGCCAAAAGATCTGGAATTCGATGAGCTGATGGCATGGTATGCGAAAGAACTTCTCGGACAGATTCCATGTATGCGAATGATGGATCATAGCGGAAGAAAGAGATTATATAACGATCCCGGATTAAAAGGAATCATTTATCATACTGTGAAATTCTGCGATTTTTACAGTTTTGAATACGCACAGATTAAGCAGAATGTGACCGTGCCACTTCTGAAGATCGAATCGGATTATACGGTGCAGAGCAGCGGGCAGCTTCTGACAAGATTAGAAGCATTTGCAGAGAGCATGAATATGGAACAACTGGAAGGGAAGGAACTGAAGATGGGAAAAGGATATTTTGCCGGAATAGACAGCGGATCAACAAGTACAGATGTAGTAATTCTTGATAAAGACCAAAATATCGTGACAGGTATCATCCTGCCGACAGGTGCGGGAGCAGCAATCGGAGCAGAGCGTGCACTGGAAGAAGCACTGAAGGATGCGGGACTTCAGAGAGAAGACATCGATGCAATGGTTACAACCGGATACGGAAGAACGGCCATTTCTGATGGAGATAAGAGTATTACAGAGATTACCTGTCATGCAAGAGGGGCACATTTCCTGAACCCGGAAGTCCGTACTGTTATTGATATCGGAGGTCAGGACAGCAAGGTCATTCGTCTGGATGAGAACGGGGCTGTAGCCAATTTCGTTATGAATGATAAATGTGCTGCAGGAACAGGAAGATTCCTGGAAATGATGGCAAGAACGATGGAAATGAGCCTGGATGATATGGGAAAGGCAGGTCTGTCATATAAGGAAGACATTACGATCTCCAGTATGTGTACCGTATTTGCAGAATCTGAAGTCGTATCACTGATTGCACAGAATAAGGCTACTGATGATATCGTACACGGACTGAATAAAGCCGTTGCATCCAAGACAGCAGCACTGGCAAAACGTGTCGGCGGCGAGGAACGCTATATGATGACCGGAGGAGTGTCAAAGAACCAGGGACTGGTGAAGACACTGGAAGAGAAGCTTGGAACGACACTGGTGATCAGCGATAAGGCACAGCTTTGTGGAGCACTGGGAGCTGCATTATTTGCTAAGGATATGGTTACAGAGTAAGCGTTCTTAGCAAGATCTTAACAGTAGAAAAATAGATAGGATTGGAATTCTGTGATAATATAAAGAATATATTGAATAGTCAGAAAATTGTAGAATAATTAACACAGAAAGGCATGAATATTTATTGAATTTATATCGGACAAAATTATCAGAGAAATTAAAAGAGTCATTGGAAGCGGTGGTACCGATCATCGCGATCGTATTGATATTAAGCTTTACGATCGCACCGGTGCCGCCGGGCATTCTGATGGCTTTTATTATTGGAGCGATCCTTCTGGTGGTGGGAATGATGTTCTTCACACTGGGGGCGGAGATGTCGATGACACCGATGGGAGAGAGGATCGGAACCCGGATTGCACAGTCAAAAAGGCTGCCGGTGATCATCGGGTTGTGTTTTGTACTTGGATTTATCATCACAATATCGGAACCGGATCTGCAGGTGCTGGCCGGGCAGGTACCTTCGGTATCAAATATGACACTGATTCTGGCGGTTGCCGTGGGAGTCGGAATTTTTCTGGTGGCCGCTGTATTGCGTATGTTATTTTCAAAACCGCTGTCCTATATGCTGTTGATCTTTTATCCGGTGGTATTCATCCTGACTTTTTTTGTATCGAAGGATTTTCTGGCGATTGCATTTGATTCGGGTGGTGTGACAACCGGACCGATGACGGTACCGTTTATCATGGCACTGGGAATCGGATTCTCTGCGGTACGTAGTGATAAATACGCAGAGACGGACAGCTTCGGTCTGGTATCGTTGTGTTCGATCGGCCCGGTGCTGGCGGTACTGCTTCTTGGTATTATCTATCATCCACAAGGTGGCAGCTATTCCGAGACTGTAATACCGGATGCAGAGACATCTGTAGCATTATGGAAATTATTCGAGTCCGGAATTCCACATTATATGAAGGAAATCGGTGGCTCACTGCTTCCAATCATTCTGTTCTTCACATTCTTTCAGGTGGTATCCCTGAAATTAAAAAAGAAAACGCTGATCAAAATTTTGGTCGGTATCCTGTATACATACATTGGACTGGTATTATTCCTGACAGGGGTAAATGTAGGATTTATGCCGGTAGGTAATTATCTGGGACAGGTGATTGCAGGGCTTCCTTACCGCTGGGTGATCATCCCGATCGGTATGCTGATCGGTTACTTTATCGTAAAGGCAGAGCCGGCGGTATATGTGCTGATGGAGCAGGTAGAAGAGCTGACCTCCGGAGCAATACCGGGAAAAGCAATGGGATATAGCCTGTCGCTTGGCGTTGCATTTTCCCTTGGACTTGCGATGATACGTGTACTGACAGGTATCTCGATTTTGTGGTTCCTGGTTCCGGGATATGCACTGGCACTAATCTTGACGTTATTTGTGCCGAAGATATTTACGGCGATCGCATTTGACTCCGGCGGTGTTGCATCCGGACCGATGACAGCAACCTTCTTACTTCCGTTTGCACAGGGAGCATGTGAAGCGGTTGGCGGAAATGTGGTAACGGATGCATTTGGAGTGGTAGCAATGGTAGCAATGACACCGCTTATCACGATACAGATCCTGGGTGTGGTGTATCAGTATCAGGAGCGTAAGAAGGATAAAGACGAGATGCTCGCGCAGCCTGTTAAGGTATTACCGCTGGAGGCATATGGGGATGCGGATATCATAGAGTTGTAAGGGAGAATTCATGAGTAAGGTATATATGATGGTGACCATCACGAACAGAAACAAACGAAAAGATTTCCGAACATTTTTTAAAGAGTACGGACTTCCTGTATTTCTGGAAACGATCGGAAGGGGGACGGCACAGAGTGAAGTGCTGGATTATTTCGGCCTGGAAGAATCGGAAAAGTTGTTATTTCTTGCAATCGTAACAGGAGAGACGTGGAAAAAGCTGCGCAGGGGACTAATCACGAAGATGCTGATCGATGTACCAGGGACGGGGGTATCATTCATTGTTCCGCTTAGCAGCGTGGGTGGAAGAAAGACACTGCAGTTTCTTGTAAATGAACAGAAATTTGAAAAAGAGGAGGAGACAGCGATGAAAGATACAGATTATGAACTTCTGGTAGCAATCGCGAATCAGGGATATATCGATACAGTCATGGATGCGGCAAGAGCAGCAAAAGCCGGCGGAGGGACTGTGATCCATGCAAAAGGAACCGGGATGGAACTTGCAAAAAAGTATCTCGGGGTGTCACTGGTGGAAGAAAAAGAAGTCATTCTGATCGTAACGAAGAGCAGAGAGAAGAATCAGATCATGAAAGCAATCATGGAGCAGGCCGGTCTCGACAGCAAAGAACGTACGATTGTGTTCTCGCTGCCGGTGACCAGTGTTGCGGGGATACGGATGCTGGAGGAAGATATTCAGGATGATTTATTATAGGTTTAAGCATTATATTTTGCGAAAGAAGCAGAAACGACGAACGCCACAAACCTTCCGGCCTGTGGCGTTTGTTGTCGTTATAGTTATCTAAAGGAATGAGAGTAAAGTGTTGCACCGGATTCCCGGTGTGCTACTTTATGAGGGGGAGATAGTTGATTTTGTCTCTCTCAACTATCTGAGTTTATTATAAAAAACAAATATGTCTAAAGTATGTTAAATTCCTTAAAGAAATCGGAAAAATCTTAAGAAGAACTTAAGAGGATATAAATAATCTGAAAACGCTGCAGGACTAGATGAAACTATACTAATAGAATTAATATAGTTGATTATTTAATGACGCTGTGATATGATACGGACAGGGAAACCAAAAGCAGGCGGCTACCCTCCAACTTTGGAGGGATAAAAACACCCTCCAGACGAAAGAAAGGAGGGCGATGCGATGGTTACATATTCTGACATGATTCAGTTTTGTATATTCATTGTTGCCCTTGTAAGTCTTTGTTATGAGATTTTCAAGGGAAAACGAAGATAGCCGCCAACTACTGCGAATAGTTGACGACTATATAAATAGTTAACAATTATACTCGGGTAGCCGCTTGCGGTTTCCCTCTTGTGTCTTAAATATAGCATATCTGATAAATAGATTCAAGCAGATCAGAAAATTATTATTTTTTACTGAAATGAAAACCTGAAAAAGCAGTTGACTTTTTCGCTAAAATCGAATATTATATATAAAATCTCTTTGCACTGAATATATCCAATACGGATAAGGGATAACAGTACAAACTGATCAGGCTACATTCATTTTTTATAAGAATAAAATCGAGAAAAATGATGTGCATGCCGGGCCGGTCGATTACCGGCAGCAGATGAGACGATATATCATACATCTGTGGGACAGTAAGTAGAAAGTTCCACAGGTGTATTTTTTTGCAAAAAAGTAGTCTTGTAAATAGAATACGGAGGAACAGTAGTCTCACCTTAGGTGCCATAGGAGACATGACATTATGAAAAATGGAGGTTATCTTATGACAAGTCAAAAACAACAATTAAATGAACAGAAAATGATCAATCATTTATCAACCGTGGGAATTCTTGGAAATGTCATTCTGACAGCGTTCAAACTGCTGGCAGGAATTATCGGACATTCGGGAGCCATGATATCCGATGCGGTTCATTCATTATCGGATGTGTTTGCCACATTCATTGCATTTCTCGGGGTAAAATTATCTAAGAAATCGGCGGACAGCGAACATCCATATGGTCATGACAGATTGGAATGTGTAGCATCGATGGTGCTTGCAGCCATTCTTCTTGCAACGGGTATTGGAATTGGAATGAGTGGTGTGAAGACGATCATAGCCGGTGATTACAGTCATTTGCAGGCACCGGGAACGATCGCACTTGTGGCAGCTATCGTGTCGATTCTTACAAAAGAGGGGATGTTCTGGTATACCAGACATTATGCGAAGATTCTGGATTCCGCAGCATTCATGGCAGATGCATGGCATCACAGATCAGATGCATTTTCTTCCGTTGGTTCACTGATTGGTATAGGTGGTGCAATGCTTGGATTTCCTGTGCTGGATCCGCTGGCAAGTGTAGTTATCTGTATTTTTATCTTGAAAGTAGCATTTGATATTTTCAAAGATGCACTGGATAAGATGCTGGATACTTCATGCAGTGAAGAATATGAAGAGAAACTGGCAGACTATATCAGAAAGAGCCGGGGAGTAGAAAGACTGGATCTGTTAAGAACGAGAATGTTCGGCAACAAGGTGTATATCGATGCAGAGATTGCAGTAGACGGAACACTTTCGTTGAAAGATGCGCATGCAATTGCAGAGGATGTGCACGACAATGTAGAAAAGAAGTTTCCGAATACAAAGCATATTATGATTCATGTAAATCCGGCATAATGGAAAAAAATACCGCAGCTTTCAAATTTTGAAAAAGCTGTGGTATTTTTTCTTTGTTGGTGTTGTCTGAAAAATTTAATCCTGCTAATGAAAGTACGGTTGCGTTTGTGCTATGAGTTATAACCTTTTACGTATACAAAGCTGTCTGTATCATTGTCACGCTGCATTGTATAGTGATGATTGAGCATGGCTTCGATAAGTTCCTGTCCCTGGTTTTCTACGGCGACCAGAGTCATATCTAATGCATCTTCCAGTTCCTGTACCGTCATATCATCCAGAAATACCTGTTCTCCGCTTCTTAACATATTGCATGTGATAAGAAGGGTGTCACCAAGATCGGTGCCGGAGGCTTTCTTTTCCAGAAGCTGGGCTTTGAGATCCTGACCGGTGATCAGACCGGATACGGTAACAGTCTCGCCAAAGAAATCATTGCGGATCGCAAATACATTGATCTTAATATATGGAAATGCTTTCATGATCTCCTCTGCGAATCCGGCAAGGGTACTGTAGGCCAGCTTGCCTGTTGCAATGGTAAGTGTACGGCAGGTCTCATTTTTCCAGGTCTCATAGTTGTCATTCTGCTTCAGTGCTTCCAGAGCGTCATGGAATTCTGTCTTTAAAAGACGCATCATGCCAACTCCGTTTTCCAGCTGGATATATCCATCATAGCGTTCTTCTTCTGGAAAATCACGTTCGGCAAGAATATACCATTCATCACTTGCCTGTATGAAGTGCAGACCATATTCTTCATAGAATTTTGGCTGATAGCTTTCAATCATATCAATGACTTCACCGGCTTCTTCTTTTGAAAAGAGTTCCAGCGGATAGAGACCTTCACGGTATTTTGTAAGTCCGGCAGGTACAACGGATACACTTCTCATAAAAGGAAGATAGCTGGAAAGATCCTCAATAGAACGTTTTAATTCATCTTTGTCATTTACGCCTTTACATAATACGATCTGACCGTTCATCTCAATATGTGCTTCATACAGATCCTGCAGAAATTTTAGCTTTTCTCCGGCAAACCGGTTATGCAGCATCTTACAGCGGAGCTCCGGATTGGTTGTCTGTACAGAGATATTGATCGGTGCGAGCTGCATATGGATGATGCGGTCAATATCTGCCTGCTTCATATTTGTCATGGTGATATAATTTCCCTGCAGAAATGAAAGACGGGAGTCATCATCCTTAAAATACAGAGTCTCACGCATGCCCGGAGGCATCTGGTCGATGAAGCAGAACATACATTTATTACTGCAGGAGCGGTATTCACTCATCAGTCCATTCTCGAATTCAACTCCAAGTTCATCGTCGTACTCTTTATCGATTTCCAAAAGCCATTCTTCCCCGGAAGGCTTGCGGATCAGGACTTCGACATATTCATCTTTCATCAGATAACGATAATCAAAGACATCCTCAATTTTCTGTCCGTTTATTTTTAACAGTACATCGCCGGGTTCGATTTCCAGTTCTTCAGCGATAGAACCCGGATAGACGGTCTGTATCAGGTGTTCCTGTTCCTTTTTTCTCACAAATATATTCCTCCGTATAAACATTTACCCATATAGACAAAATGATAGCTTATTCTCAGTCTGAGTGCAAGGTAAGAATTATAAAATCAGAACGTAATTTTTGGATAAATTGATGAAAAAAGAGGAATTGACGGGATTCGTTTTTCTACGGGATGTGAAAAAATGTGATTTCTGACAAATATACGATTGTAATCAAACGTTTAACGTGACATAATAAAAAAGAAAAGGTTAAGAATATTTTAAAAGAATGTTAAGTAAGCGTAAAATAAGCTGACAACAAAGGAGAAAATTATGGAAATATTTTCTATGGTATTGTCATTGTTAAGTGGAGTCGCTTTGTTTCTGTTCGGAATGTCCCTTATGGGAGATGGGCTGAAACAGGTTGCCGGTAATAAACTGGAAGCATTCCTTTACAAAATGACAAACACACCGCTCAAAGGAGTAGCACTTGGAACAGGAGTGACCAGTGTCATTCAGTCATCTTCCGCAACAACCGTTATGGTCATCGGTTTTGTTAACTCCGGTATGATGAAACTGAAACAGGCTATCGGTATCATCATGGGAGCCAATATCGGTACCAGTATCACCGGATGGATCTTATGTCTTTCCTATATTGAAGGATCGAATGGTATTGCAAAGATTTTATCTTCTGCAACGATAGCGGCTGTCGTGGCGGTAATTGGTACGATCATGCGGATGATCTGTAAAAGAACGACACACAAGAACATCGGTAATATCATGCTTGGTTTTGCAATTCTGATGACAGGCATGCAGACAATGAGTGGTGCGGTTACACCATTAAGAGAGAGTAAAGTATTTATTGATATGCTGACGATGTTCTCGAATCCAATCGCAGGTATCCTGGTAGGTGTTGCATTTACGGCTGTCCTGCAGAGCGCATCTGCTACCGTTGGTGTATTGCAGGCTTTATCGGTAACAGGAATCCTTACATTTTCCAGTGCATTTCCGATTATTCTTGGTATCGGTGTAGGAGCATCCTGTCCGGTACTGGTCTCAGCGATCGGAGCAAATAAGAATGGTAAGAGAACCGCACTTGTGTATTTATTAAATGATACCTTCGGAATGTTGATCTGGTCGATCGGATTCTATACGATCAATGCATTTGTTCATTTTGATTTTCTGGACAATATTATGTCGCCGGTATCGATTGCCCTGTTGAACACCGTGTTCCGTCTGGTAACGGTATGTATTCTGTTTCCGTTTATTAATAAACTTGAGAAGCTGGTATGCTGGCTGGTAAAAGACAGCGCAGAAGAACTGGAAGATGAAGCAGACTTTGATCTTCTGGAAGAGCGT
>UMEH01055661.1_pt1 | contig 34268 bp, 49 predicted proteins | sample 1964681 | NCBI WGS metagenome assembly UMEH01 (sample SAMEA4836013, study PRJEB28245) | human gut metagenome | biome: gut microbiome; material: fecal sample | place: Denmark | collected 2008
GTCAGTGGTTTTGGGATATGATGGTGAGCCTTGGGTTGGGTTCCATGGATGATTCCAAATTCGACAAGGCTCATGCCATCGATGTTATTCGGCGATTCCTGAATCGTGACTACGGACGGGATGGCAAGGGTGGATTATTCACAATCGAGCATTGCAGATACGATATGAGAGATATCGAGATTTGGTATCAGGCCAACTGGTATCTCGACAATATCAGATAGGAGGGCGTTATGAGCCATAGTGAGGTATACAAGTGGTTCGAGTTATATTTTCCGCAGTACGCTGGGGATAATGTGGAAACCTGGTTCCGGAACGGAAAGAACAGTATTCGCATCCGTCAGAAGAACCATCAGGAATTTATATTTACGTTCAACAACGAAGGAAATTGGCGGTTTGAGACTGTTGAGAGCTTCATGAACGGATTAAGAGGAGGTAAGAAGTAATGGGCGAAATGCTTACTTATATTTTTAGCAGCTTACGGTCATCTGAGAAAAGATTGGACGTTGTTACAAGAGCGGTCAGTAAACAGCGGAGCTTCAATAAGCAGCTCACAATCTTTGCTGTCATGACAACTGCAAACTTGGTTGTCATGAAAATCGAGCAGAAGGACCAGGCACTGCGTATCAGAAAACTGGAAAAGGAAATCGAGGAACTTAAGCGTCCGGAAGGAGAGTAAAAAATGCGATGATCGACTTTATGGTGATTTCAACACGTTCAACGAAACGTGGAGTAATAGAAATCTATCCAAAGTTCATTATTAAAAAAAGCACCGATCTAATGATTCGAGGTGGTGATTTCTATGCTATCTGGATTGAGGAACGTGGTTTATGGTCTACGGACGAGCAAGATGCCTTGCAGCTCATTGACCGCGAACTGGATAGATATGCTGAGGAGAACCGCCAGCGTTTTAACTCCGATATTAAAGTCCTGCATATGTGGGATGCCGAGTCGGGTATGATCGACTCATGGCATAAGTATTGTCAGAAGCAGATGAGGGACAGCTTTCATACGTTGGATGACAAACTTATATTTTCCAATACAGAAACTAATAAAAAAGACTACGCCAGCAAAAAGTTGAATTATCCGCTTGAAGCTGGCGATTTGTCTGCCTATGAGAAATTGATGTCTACTTTATATTCGGAAGAAGAGCGGACAAAAATTGAGTGGGCTATAGGGTCAATCGTATCTGGAGAATCCAAAAAACTGCAAAAATTTATGGTTTTATACGGAGCTGCTGGAACAGGTAAATCCACAGTTCTTAACATTATTCAGCAGCTTTTCGACGGATACTATTCTGTATTTGACGCAAAAGCACTTGGATCTTCCAGCAATTCATTTGCATTGGAAGCATTTAAAACAAACCCTCTGGTTGCCATTCAGCACGATGGCGATTTATCGAGAATTGAGGATAATACCAGATTGAACAGCTTGGTATCTCATGAGCTGATGACTGTGAACGAAAAATTCAAGTCTACGTACTCAAACCGGTTCAAATGTTTCCTGTTTATGGGAACAAATAAGCCGGTCAAGATTACGGATGCAAAGTCCGGTCTGATTCGACGATTGATCGATGTATCGCCATCCGGAAATAAGCTGAATCCAAAAGAGTACAAAACGATTGTGAAGCAAGTGGAATTTGAGTTGGGAGCTATCGCTTACCACTGCCAGGAGGTATATTCGAACAATCCTGGTCGTTATGACGATTATATTCCGATTACGATGCTTGGTGCATCTAATGATTTCTATAACTTCATTATCGATTCGTACCATGTATTTAAGAAAGAAAACGGGACAACTCTGAAAGCCGCATGGGAGATGTACAAAACCTACTGTGACGACGCCAAAGTTGGGTTCCCGTTTTCACAGAGGGTATTCAAAGAGGAACTTAAAAACTATTTTCATGATTTTCAGGAACGCTTCAATCTTGATGATGGAACTCGCGTTAGAAGTTATTACATCGGGTTCAGAACAGAAAAATTTGAAGAAGAAACTGTAGAGGAAAAGGCGGAAGTAGTCAAACCGGCACTGATCCAATTCGATAGCACTGAATCTATATTTGATGATGTGTGTTCGGAATGCCCTGCACAGTATGCTTCGGAAAACGAAACACCTCAGAAAAAATGGGATTCTGTCCGCACGAAATTATCTGGAATTGATACGAAAAAACTTCATTATGTGAAAGTTCCGGAGAATCATATTGTGATTGACTTTGATATTCCAGACGGATCTGGAAATAAGTCATTTGAAAAGAATTTAGCAGAAGCAAGTAAGTGGCCGCCTACCTATGCCGAGCTTAGTAAATCAGGACAAGGTATACATCTTCATTATATTTATACCGGCGATCCGACGCAGCTTAGCAGAGTATATGACGACCATGTTGAAGTTAAGGTGTTCACGGGCAAAAGCTCTTTACGGCGTATGCTGTCAAAGTGTAATAATTTGCCTATCGCAACAATTAGCTCCGGTTTACCGCTGAAAGGAGAACAAAAAATGGTAAATTTTGAAGCGATTAAGAGCGAGAAAGGGCTTAGAACACTGATCAAACGGAATCTTAACAAAGAGATACATCCGGGAACTAAGCCCAGTATCGATTTTATCTACAAGATACTGGAAGATGCGTATGAAAGCGATTTGAAGTACGACGTCACAGACATGCGCAATGCAGTATTAGCATTTGCAGCGAATAGCACTCATCAAGCGGATTACTGTATTAAGTTGGTCAACAAAATGCAGTTTAAGTCCGCAGATCCGTCCACAGCGGTGAAAAACGATGATGCAAAGCTGGTATTCTATGATATTGAGGTTTTCCCAAACTTATTCCTTGTGAACTGGAAAATCGAGGGTGAGGGAAAGCCTGTTGTAAGAATGATTAACCCGTCTCCGAGTGAGATCGAGGATCTGATGCGGTTCAGACTGGTTGGCTTTAACTGTCGGAGATATGATAACCATATTCTGTACGCAAGGTTGATGGGTTATACAAACGAACAGCTCTACAACCTTTCGCAGAAGATCATTAACGGAAGTCCGAACTGTTTCTTTGGAGAAGCGTATAATGTATCCTATACGGATGTGTATGACTTCGCTTCGGCTGGTAATAAGAAGAGTCTTAAGAAATTGGAAATCGAGATGGGAAACCTCACCGATGACGATCTCAAGAAAAAAGGATTCTCCGATGAAAAAATAAGAATTATCAAGGCAGGAACGCATCACCAGGAGCTTGGTCTTCCATGGGATCAACCGGTTCCGGAAGAGCTTTGGATTAAGGTCGCTGAGTATTGTGATAACGATGTTATTGCTACTGAGGCGGCCTTTAATTATCTTGAGGCTGACTGGACGGCGCGACAGATTCTGGCAGATTTAGCAGAGATGACCGTTAATGATACAACGAACTCACTTACAACCAGAATTATATTTGGAAACAACCGGAAACCCCAGTCAGAGTTCCATTACAGAAATCTGGCAGAACCGGTAGAGTCGCTGGATAAGGAGAGTATGGATTTCCTTAAGGAAGCCTGCCCGAAGATGATGGAGGAGCCTCACTATGGTTGGAAGTACAACGATAAGGACGAAGTTCCATTTGAATCTCACAGCATTCTTCCATATTTCCCTGGGTATGTATTCGACCATGGAAAATCTACATATCGTGGAGAAGAAGTAGGCGAGGGCGGATTTGCACAGGGCGTACCCGGAATGTATGGAAATGCAGCACTCCTGGATATTTCTTCAATGCATCCGCATAGTGCTATTGCTGAGGTTCTGTTTGGACCGAGATTTACGAAGGCGTTCCGTGATATTGTTGAGGGTCGTGTAAGCATTAAACATGAGGCTTGGGATATTGTTAATACCATGCTGGACGGCAAGCTTACTCCGTATATTCAGAGAGTTATTGACGGCGAGATGACATCAAAAGATCTTGCCAATGCACTGAAGACGGCTATCAATTCAGTATACGGTCTCACATTTGCATCCTTTGATAATCCGTTCCGTGATCCGAGAAACATCGACAACATTGTAGCGAAACGTGGAGCATTATTTATGATTGACCTTAAGAATGAGGTCCTGAAGCGTGGGTTCCAGGTTGCTCACATTAAGACAGACTCTATTAAGATTCCAGATGCTACACCGGAGATCATTCAGTTTGTCATGGACTTTGGTGAGAGATATGGATACACGTTTGAGCACGAGGCTACGTACGATCGGATGTGCTTGGTCAATGATGCTGTATATATCGCAAAGTACAAATCAGCAGAAGAATGCCAGAAGATCTATGGTTATGTCCCTGGCGACAACAAAAAGAAAGGTGGAAAATGGACGGCAACAGGTACTCAGTTCCAGATTCCATATGTATTTAAGAAGCTGTTCAGCAGAGAAGACATCACATTTGAAGATATGTGCGAGACTAAATCTGTGAGCAGCTCTTTATATTTGGATTTGAATGAGGAGTTACCGGATGTCAGCAAGGAAGAAAAAGAATTCAGCAAGGCAGAGAGTGACTATAAGAAAGGACTGTTATCCGATACAACTTTTGAATCCACATGCCAGAAGCTTACTCCATTGATCGAAAAAGGACACGACTATCACTTTATTGGAAAGGTTGGTCAGTTCTGTCCGATGAAAGATGGATACGGAGCTGGACTTCTGATGAGAGAAAAAGACGGTCGTTACTATGCTGCAACTGGTTCCAAAGGTTATCGTTGGATGGAATCGGAAATGGTCAAAGAACTTGGCAAGGAAGATGGTATTGACCGATCCTACTACGACAAGCTGGTTGACGAGGCTGTAAAAACTATTTCGCAGTACGGTGACTTCGAGTGGTTTGTGTCTGACGATCCGTATATTCCAGAGCTTGGCGCAAATGACGCTGATGTTGATTGTGTTGTTCCATGGGCGATGCCTTGCGGAGAGGATAAGTATCGGACATGCTTCGACTGCCCGCATTTCAACAATGATAACTTCCATATGGATTGCAATCTTGATTATGATATTTCAGATATTGTGATGAAGCACGCAATGAATCCGCCGGAAAATTAAAAAAAAATAAAGGAGAATTTAATCATGGCAAGAGCAAATGTAAATGAGCTGATTATTGAGAATGCTCGTATTATGTTCAGAAATTTCAGAGGAGAAGAGACAAAGTACAACAGAGCAGGTAACCGTAACTTTTGCGTTGTAATTCCGGATGCCGACCAGGCACAGAAACTCGGCGAAGATGGATGGAATGTGAGAATCCTTCCGCCGAGAGACGAGGATGAAGCGCCTCTTCACTATATTCAGGTAGCAGTTCGATTCGATAACATTCCGCCGAATGTATACATGGTTACCAGAAGAGCTAAAACAAAGCTGGATGAGGAGTCTGTATCTTCTCTTGACTATGCTGAAATCAGAAATGTTGATCTGGTCATCAGCCCGTCAAAGTGGGAAGTGAATGGAAAATCTGGCATCAAGGCATATCTGAAGACCATGTACGTCACGATTGAAGAGGACGTGTTTGCTGAGAAATATGCGGATGAAGAGGAACCGCCGTTCGCATAAATCATATTTTGAGGGTGTCGGTGTCAAAGCCGGCACTCTTACTTTATGAAAGGAGAAAAATTATGTTTTGGAATAAGAAAAAACCGAAGTCGAAACCACAGATTAAGACTACGGCACCTAAAACATTCAAAGCAAAAGAACCGCCACCTAAGTGGCAACCAACTTTCGGCGAAACGAAAAAGAAGGATGAGAAACCACCGGAAGTAACTACGAAATCCGAACCCAAAATTGACTGGGAAGATAAATTTTTAAAATCTTTTCAGAAACTTACATATAGACGTCGGGCATGGGATGTGTGGAGAGATTATATTTTACTTCATGCATGTTCAATTTCGAATGTTTTGGACAAGGACAACTACGACCAAAGAGAGAAGCGGTATCTAAAAATTATTCATCAGTATTCAAAAGAAGAGCAAGCTATATTTCCAGAATTAGCAGCATATACAACTATGGCACTGGATCAGAACCAGGAGCAGGATTTTCTCGGAAAAATGTTTATGCGGTTGGATCTGGGAAATCGTTCGGCTGGTCAATTCTTCACGCCATATCATGTGTGTGAACTTATGGCTGAAGTAGTGGCGATCAATGCTTTAGAAAAGATAGAGCAGTATGGTTATATTTCGATTAACGATCCATGCTGCGGTGCTGGAGCGACGTTGATTGCTGGTGTGCATGTAATCCGAAAACAGCTGGAGCATTGTGAACCACCGAGAAACTACCAGAACCATATCTTAGTAGTTGCACAGGACGTTGATGAAATCGTTGGTCTGATGTGTTATATCCAAATCTCGCTTCTCGGATTGGCTGGATTTATAAAAATAGGTAACTCGATAACTAACCCAATGTCTACGGACGATTCATCTGAAAAATATTGGTATACACCTATGTATTTCTCAGATGTATGGAGTACAAGAAGAATGCTCCGTCAGATTAACAAGTTATTTGGAAAGGGTGATGACGAATGAAGAAAAGATATTCTATTCCAAAAGAGCAGTGTACGTGCGGCATCAGCGAGCTTTATGACAACGTTGCTAAAGTCATTGGGATTTCTGATGTAAGCAAAGCTGTATACGATTGCCGTAAATTATCTATCACTAAAAAAGTGCTGGACTGCTTATATAAGTTCTATCATTCAGAGAATCAGAGCGATGAAACCATAACAACCTGTATGCTCTTGTATGGTCCCAAAGCAGATCTGGATGGCGATGGCTACGAAGTCGAGGTAGAAGATGGATTTGTCACGAAAGGTGTGTAATGGCTGGCGTAGAATTACGGGACTATCAGGAAGATGCTGTACGGCAAATGCGAAACGGCTGCATACTTTGTGGCGGTGTTGGTAGTGGAAAATCCAGAACTTCGCTGGCCTACTATTATGTTCGAAACGGTGGTGAGCTCGGAACAAATGAATATGTTCCTATGGACGATGTGAATATTAAGGATTTGTACATAATCACAACTGCTAGGAAACGGGATACATTTGAATGGGAAGAGGAGCTCTCACCATTTCTGCTATCGACCAATAAGAAAGAAAATTTATATACCAATAAGGTTGTGATTGATTCTTGGAACAACATCAAGAAGTATGCAGATGTCAAAGATGCTTTCTTTATATTCGATGAGCAGCGTGTCATAGGCTCTGGAACATGGGTTAAAGCATTCTTGAAAATCGCCAAGGTAAATGAGTGGATATTACTATCCGCAACTCCTGGCGATACGTGGCAGGATTATATTCCGGTGTTTGTGGCTAACGGATTTTATAAAAACCGAAGCGAATTCACAAGAGAGCATATAGTCTATAGCCGATTTAGCAAATTTCCTAAAGTTGACCGATATTTGAATACTGGTAGATTGATTCGATTGCGAAACAAAATCTTGGTGAATATGGATTTTAAGCGCCAGACAGTTTCGCACCATGAGGATATTTATGTCAAGTACAATATCGAAATGTATAAAGATGTCGGAAAAACCAGATGGGACCCGTTTAAAAAAGAACCAATTATCAATGCTGCCGGTCTGTGCTATGTGTGGAGAAAAATTGTAAATACAGATCAATCCAGACAAATAGCTTTACTCGAAATTGTTGAGAAGCATCCGAAAGCGATTATATTCTACAATTTTGATTACGAGCTTGAGCTTCTGAAGGAAATATTCTCTGGCTACGAAGTCGGGGAATGGAATGGTCACAAACATCAGCCAGTGCCGACTAACGATGCATGGGTATATTTAGTTCAGTACAATGCCGGGGCTGAAGGATGGAACTGTATTACAACAGACACGATTATATTCTATTCTCAGAATTATTCGTATAAGATCATGGCGCAGTCTGCTGGTCGAATAGACAGGATGAATACACCATATACGGATCTGTATTACTACCATTTGAAATCCAGGTCTGGTATTGATCTTGCCATCAGTAAAGCATTGAAGGACAAGAAAACATTTAATGAAACGAGGTTTGTTAAGTGGAGACAATGATTTATAATCTGTGGATATTTTTAAAAATTTTATCTATCAAGTTGAAAAGTATGTCTGCGGAAGATTTTTACAGTCTACTAATAGAGTGTGACTATCAACAAAGATTGTATGCAATTTTGTTAAGATATTACATGTGAGGTGTCCAATGGAAAATATTTACAAAGAGGTTGATTTCAAAACCTATTGCAAAACCTGCGAACATAAGGATCTCGAAGAAAAATTTGATCCTTGTAATGACTGTTTGGCAGAACAGATGAATGCAAATTCGGATAAACCTATTTACTGGAAGGAGGCTGAAAATGGTAGATAGTATCTTAGTTAGTGTTGATTTTTCAAACAAAAATGACACTGGAGTAATGGTTGTAGGAAGAAAACGAATGAATCAGTCTGTCGAGATTATCAATGCTTTCCAGGGAGATGAAGCGAGAGAACTTTATGAAAAGCTGGTAACAAAGAAAAAGAAGGAGGGTCAAAAGTGAGTTTTCAATACGATCAATATTTAGCTAGACATCGAGCTAATGTGAAAAGGGGGTTCGACTGGCTTTCTGAAAATTTACCGGGACTTATGACAAACACCCTAACCGCCGGGTGGAATACAGAATTTGCTCATGATCGGTCTAAAAACGAACCGGATGAGTATGAGGCATACGATGCATATTTCTATGGAAATAATCGCTCTTATGAGGTTGTACAGCGATATCAGCGAGCATGGTTACTTCATATTCACAGAAATCCTCATCATTGGCAGCACTGGATTCTTATTCATGATGATATGGAAAATGGCGAACTGGAGACCGTTTTGGAAATGCCATACGATTACATCATCGAGATGATTTGCGATTGGTGGTCATTCAGTTGGCAGAGTGGAAATCTCTATGAGATATTCAAGTGGTACGAGGAACATTCTAAGTATATAAAACTGGCGCAGACAACGAAAATCACAATCGAGTATATTTTAGACAATATGAAGAAAAAACTTCAGGCATTGCAGTATGCGGATCAATCAGCCATGCAACCTGGAGCTTGATATTTGGAGGAGCTATGAATAGAACGACAAAAATAAACATCTTAGCGTATGCTTCGGAGCCGGACAAGAACTATAAGTACGAGGGTGACATCGTCGATTATAAGGGAAAAAGGTATTTCGTAAGTCTGGCAGAAGAGCGAGTGGAATTTATCGGGATTATTAAAGACAAATCATGAAAGGAAACGAAACTGTGGTGAATGCAGAAATCGAGATTAAACACGAAACTCGACTTTGTAAAGTGAATGGCAAATACGGGATTTTTCATTTATGGGAAGAGCAGTATACACGTCCAATAATAGATGAATTAAGGCTTATACCTACTGAGATCGGCTCGCAAGTATTTGGTATTGTAGAGTTCGCTGATTGCGTGAAGAGAGTCCAGCCAGATGAGATTATATTTTGCGATGAGCAAAGTGATTACTTAGCACAGTTGAATGGGGTTCATGATGGCACTAAGAAAGGAGAAAATAAATGAAACAGAATATTATTGCAGTAGATTTTGACGGAACTTTATGCGAGAACAAGTGGCCTGAGATCGGTATGCCAAATGAGGAGCTCATCGAGTATCTGAAAAAGAGACAGACTAACGGAGAAAAGCTGATTCTCTGGACATCCAGAAATGAAGAGCAGACCCAAGATGCCGTAGAGTGGTGTAAAAAGTACGGACTGATCTTCGATGCTGTAAATGATAACCTTCCGGAAATTGTGGAAGCATTTGGTGGAAATTGCAGAAAGATATTTGCAAATGAGTACATAGATGATCGCAACCGCTCTATCGGTTCCTGCCGTGAAAAATCAAACATGGAGCGTTGGGCTGAAAACGAGGTTGCCATTGCTTGCCGTCGAGAGAAGCTAGACAGAAAAGACGGAGGGTGGGATTATGGTTGTGCTTGCTATGAGAGCGCATTGAAGGCCTTTGGCTCTCTGTGTGAGGACGGTCATTCTGGTTTCAGTATTGGTCTGACTAAGGCTATTCTGAACCGTCTGATCAACAACAAGCCACTTCTTCCAATTGAGGATACTGACGAGGTATGGAGTGATATTTCTGATATGAGTGGTCTGAAGGGAGAAGAGCGTAACTATCAGTGCAAACGCATGTCTTCCTTGTTTAAGTACGTGTATGCTGATGGCACGGTTAAGTACAGAGACGTTTATCGCTATCATGGCGTGAACATCAACTGTCCGGATGCTCCATATCACAGTGGACTGATTGATACTGTTATGGACGAACTGTATCCGATTACTATGCCTTATATGCCGGCTGATAGAGCCTTTAAGATTTATACGGAGGATTTCCTTGTAGATCCGGCGAAAGGTGATTATGATACCGTCGGAATTCTATACGTAATCACTCCGTCCATGGACAAGGTAGCAATTGATAGATATTTTAAAGAAGCTCCGAACGGCTTTGCTGAAATCGACGAAGCGGAGTACAAGGAGCGAAAGGAAGCTGCTAAAGCTCGGATGGAGGCAACCGATGGATCGAAATAGATTTATCCAGTGCATGAAAAGCAACATCGAGTTGTCGGATAAAGAGCGGCGGAGAATTATCAGAAGAAGTGTTGAGAGTCAGCCATGGAAATTAAAGTGTACGATTGCCATGGAAGAGTTTGCGGAACTTACACAGGCAATCAGTAAACAGATTCGTGGGTATGATAATAGAATTGGACTTTTGGAAGAGATGGCGGATGCTTATATTTGCCTGGAATTCCTTAAGTCCATTTTTAATATTACACCAGAAGAGTTGCAGAAGGCTATTGATGTTAAATTACAAAGAGAAAGGAACAAACAGAGATGAGTAAAGAGATTAAAATTGCCGGAAGTATTTCATTTGGAGGGAAACGCCTCAATGTATACGGAGACCTGGATGCTCCGCTGTTCAAGGCAAAAGATATTAGTCATGCTATCGGCTACAGTAGCGGTAACGAGTGGAGAATGCTCGAAATGTGCGAAGAGGATGAGAAGCTGAAACTACCTTTAGTAGTAGCAGGCCAGAGACGTTCCGTCAACTTTGTGACTGAGAATGGTCTGTACAACATCCTTGCTCAGAGCCGTATGGAAATTGCGAGATCCTGGAGACGTGTGGTTCATGACGAACTTATTAACATGCGAAAAGAGAAAGGCAGAAACATTGCTGAGCAGTTCGAAGAGTGGGATCACGCAATGGATAACATTTACTTCGATGAGGAAACCGGTCAGCTTATGCAGTCTGTCACGGTTCCTGGTGGAGATGTGATCCAGATTCCTTATGAGAAGGAAGAAGAGTAATTAAAACCGTGGGCTATGCTGAACACAGGAGCATAATAATCCAGATTGGTGGGGATCTGGATATTCTGAAAGGAGAATAAAAATGATTAAATTAGAGCATGTGGTTCTGGCTAGTCCGGAACAGATGAAATTTATTATTGAAGGCATGAGAAACCCGATGAACTCATGGGAGAAGAGCGATAGCCGTACCTGTAGACAAGATGGGGCGTTTTGTATGGAATGTGAACATAAAAACAACTACTGTTTAGGAGAAAATGATCACTCACTCATGCAACGATTATCCAACGCTGGAACAGACCATAGAAAGTTTATGAGAATGCTGCCGGTGTACGTACGAATCACAGCACCTTTATATTGGTGGAAGGAATTTGATACTTATAAGGTTGGCACAGTTGCTAATAGCTGTAGTACCATGCATAAAATCCAGGCTAAGGAATTCACGATGGATGATTTCAGTTGTGAGCATCTTATGGGTGGTTATTTGGAACAGATGAGAAGGATAATCGACGATCTTAATAATGCTAGGAAATACTTTACAGTAGGGGATCAGTTCTTTTCTCCCGGTAATAAGCGAGATTGGTGGCAGATGATTCAACTTCTTCCGAGCAGCTATAACCAGACCAGAAATGTCATGATGAATTATGAAGTCCTGGCAAATATCTATAAATCCCGTAAAGATCACAAGCTGGACGAGTGGCGGAACTTCTGCAAATGGATTGAAGATCTTCCGTATTCGGAGTTTATTACTGGAGGTACTAATGAAAAAATGGCGTAAATACATTTTATGCATCTTAATTGTCACGATATGTGGTTCCATACTGTCTTTTATCAGAAACGAGAGTGTATTGATTTGTGACATTTACATAATGATGGTCATTTTATTATTTGAAAAGATGGAGGATTAAATTTATGCATTTTACAGTTATTCAGATTATTATCATGTTTCTTATCGGCTATATATGCCTCTATACACTGGTTGACCGGGTTATGAAGTGTATTGAGCACTGTGCTACAGCCAGAGCATACGGACGGTTCAGAGAAGCCGGAGTAATGATAAAAATGGATGATGTAGCAGGTGGCATCGCAAAGTCAAAAGAGGAGAAAGACAATGTTGAGAAGGGACTTAATTAAGAATAAGATATACGGAATCATATTCATTGTACTTGGAGCGTTGACAATCCCGATTGAATGGGATGCAACGTTCTTTTTATTTACCTTGATGTTTGGCATTTTATTATTTGTATCAAGAGAAAATTGCATTATGAATTAAGGAGGCGGCTATATGAGCCGGGCTGAAAGGAGAAGAGCACAGAAGTGCGAGCAGAAAACTAAGACCGCTACATATAATCTGACAAGAGCCCAGTTAGATGCCCTGGTTCGAGAAAAGATATCTGGTGAACTGGATAGAGTTAAGCAGGAGGCTACGAATGATGCTATCAATCAGGCGATGATTCTTCTGCTTACTCTGCCGCTTGAAGTGCTGATGGATCATTATTGGCCGAAGTCATATGCAAAGCGGATTCCGGAGTTTACAGAGCATGTTCTCGAATATTATGAAAAGTGGCAAAACGATGAGTTGGATATGGACAAGCTCAAAGAAGATCTTTGGGTGTACGGCGGTGTGCGATTAGAAGAAGTGGAGGGTAAGTAAATGGGATATTTAATTTTAGGAATTATCACTTTGGCAGTTATTCTTATTTTGGGTGGATATATTGTTCTGTCTGTTATGAATGCTGCAATGTGGATGGACGATTCCATGAGATGGGGAGGTAGAGATGACAGCTAAGGATGACAGAAAAAACGCAGAGGGTTACAACGACCCGACAGCTTACAACGCGATCAAGAATGTGGAGCAGGAACAGGACAAGGACGATGTTAGGTTTCATCAGTTATTGAACATGCTGTTTTCGCTTTGTGAATTGGCGGATTTCCATATCGAGGGTCGAGTTGTACTTAAAGATAAGAGAACAGGAAAGGTTTGGAGGTAGGTGAGATGAAAATCTGTAAAGTAAGACCAGATTACTCAACCTGTTCTGCTTGTGTATCTACTCAGGAAATGTTCAACGTGGTTGACGATTGCAGTAGATGTAAATTAAATACTGATGCTTATGAATTATTGCAGATCGGAACTGGATTTTGGAGCGGAGACTACGCAATGGTTCAAAAGGGAGGAAAAATTACGAAAGTATCATTAAACCGTATTTATGACGTAAAGGAGAGTTTATGATGACCATGGAAGAATTACAGAAAGCGTGTGAAACTTTGGCGGAAGCGTGGAACAAAGTTTTGGAGCCGATGGAAAAATTGGCTAAAGCTTTGAGCGAGGCCTTCGGACAAATGTATGCTTCTGAGGAAGAGAAACGTAAAATTTGTACTAGGCGAAGGCATAAATCTGTAAAGCATGTGCCGGATTCTAAGATGTCTACGTACAATTATAAGCCTGTTGTGAAGCGTAATTTGCCATATCAGAGACGAAATTTTTGACCGATTTCAGCTAATCTAGGTTAAAAATCTTTGTAGTAGCAGGTCATTTTTCTGCCCACTTTTGGGTTTTAGGATTTGACCAAAGCCCGGATATTTTTGACCAGAACTGAAAAATTGGTGTCGATTTGGAGAAAATTTACAAATTTTGGTCAAATTTCTGGTCATTTGCCCGGTTTTGCCCACTTTCAAAAACCCGGATTTGACCAGTAAAAACCCAGTATTTATGCGGGTTTGCGGGCTTTCTGCCCACTTTCCCACTTTTAATACCAAACTATTATGATAGAAAGTTTAAAAATATATAGTAATAGGCGAATAAAAGTGGGTTTTTGACCAGAAGCAAGAAAGAGGTGATTTTATGACTTACGATAAGAAATGAGTCGAGGATTGGTTGTGTGAACATTTTCAGCATCATTTGCGAGTGAATAAAGATATTCCGAATGGTGCACATGTGACGATGAAAAATGAAATCGCCATATCACAAGAATGGCTATGGGTTGATAATCCGCCGTATCAATCTTTTGAAGATGTGATGCTCGGTTATACCATTCCTAGGGATTTTTATTCAGGTGCCGGAGCTTCGTATTGTGGATATCCATTTGGTAGATTGTATCCGATAGGAGGTTTGCCGTGAATGTAAAGAGAAAAGTAACATGGAAAGATATTTTCAATAATTTCAAATCGGTGTATCCGCGGTTATCGAAAGAAGCCCAGAATTACCGTCCGTACAACTACATGAGCATTGTCGTATATTTGGAAGATGGAACCAAGGTTATTTACGATGATATGGCAAAGCGTGCTAAGATGCTTGTGGCATAGGATCCTGCTACAGAATCCACTTTCCATTTTGTGTGCTTCATGCTATACTATAAGAGCCACACAATCTAATAATGAAATCGCGTTCGAGGGAATAACTTTGGTAAAAAGTGTATTCTCTTTTACTCGTACCCTTGAACGGCGAAGAGGATTGTGTGGCAACAATAAGAGATGCGCTTTTTCGGTGCGTCTCTCAAATTGGGGCGCACTTTTTATTTGCCCTAAATTCCTACTTAAGTATGGAAAGGGTGATTGTATGGGAACGAAATCGAATAAGAATATTTCGGGTGTCATAGGAGCAATCGGAGCTGTTGGCGGTTTGATTACTGCGGTTACACCTTTGGTCGAAAAAGCAATAGATAACGCACAGAATAAACCGACTGAAAAAATAGATACGAAAGTTATCATTCCAGAATTATATCGTAAGGGATTTCCGATAGACCTGGAACAGGCTGAAGAATTATTAACCGAACGTGGCTTGAAAGTTTCAAAGAGTAAGCTTCGTATGAAAGAAGCAGATCCAAAGTATCGAGATTACGAGGATACCCAAGTCATAGACTCAAATCCTAAGCAGGGCGCTAAGGTGAAAGTCGGTACAACTGTTTGTCTGAGATACATAACGGCTGAAGTTATCGAGGAGAGCCAAAAGATATTTGATGATGACGTTCGTATTAAACAGGAGGCTAAAGAACAGAAGGCCGCTGAGAAGCAGGAGAAGAAAGAACGTTTGAAAGAAAGTGTTTCTGAAACTATGGATTCTGCTAAGAGTGGTTTAGGAAAGATATTTAAGAAAGATCGAAAAGCTATAGAAGCTGAGAAAGGAGAAACGATAGATGAGTAAAGGTGGAAAGAAAAAGCGTAGCACGGCTGGGTTAATCCTTGATGTGATTCTTACATTGTGTACCGGTGGCTTATGGTTGATTTGGATACTGATCCGGTATTTAAGAAATAACAGCTGACAACTACATATTTGGACAGAGATGCTTAATCGTGTCTCTGTCTTTTTTTTATGCTCTTTTTTGCGCGCGAAAAAAACATGCCCTTTTATGAAGAGAGAGGATAAATAGGCATTTTTATTAAATACCACATCCTCTTTTGAGTTTTTAGAAAATTGAAAGGAGACTCCATTATGTTGGAAAATAAGTTCCAGGCAAATTTGATCAAGGAACTGAAAGAAAGATTTCCGGGTTGTATCGTGATGAAAAATGACCCGACCTACATTCAGGGAATTCCAGATTTGCTGGTTCTTCACAAAGACAAATGGGCTTCCTTAGAATGTAAAAAAAGCGCTGGCGCAAAGAAGCAGCCGAATCAGGAATATTATGTGGATCGTATGAATCAGATGTCGTTTTCAAGATTTATATGTCCAGAGAATAAAGAGGAGGTACTGGATGAACTTCAACAATCATTCGAACCTTGAAGGACAACACGCCTTTCTTGGTGCCAGTAAATATCACTGGATAAATTATGGTGAGGATAAAGTTGCGGAAGCATATCGAAATTTCCTTGCCACACAAAAAGGAACTGTATTACATGCATTTGCAGCACAGTGCATCATGCTCAATCAGAAATTACCAAAATCGAAGCAGACATTAAATATGTATGTGAATGATGCCATCGGTTTTAAGATGACACCGGAGCAGATCCTTTACTATTCCGATAATTGTTTTGGTACAGCCGATGCGATTTTGTTTCGGAATAACTTCTTAAGAATTCACGATTTGAAGACCGGAAAGATTCCGGCGCACATGGAGCAGCTTGAAATATATGCCGCTCTTTTTTGTTTGGAATATAAAGTGAAGCCTGGGGATATTGAAATGGAATTGAGAATCTATCAGAACAATGAAATTCTGTATCATAACCCAACGGCTGAAGATATTGTTCCAATCATGGACCGAATTATTACTTTTGATAAGGTGATTAAGAAAATCAGAGAACAGGAGGGGTAAGCTATGAATTCCATTGTGGAAGATATTTTAATGCATTATGGTATGCCACGGCGTTCTGGGCGTTACCCTTATGGTTCTGGAGAGAATCCATATCAGCATAGCGGTGATTTTCTTAGTCGTGTTCAGGAATTAAAAAAATCCGGAATGAGCGAAACAGACATTGCTAAGAATATGGGTTTGACTACCACACAGCTTCGTACTCAGATGAGCCTCGCTAAAGATGAACGTCGTGCTCTTCAGGTAGCAACAGCAAAGGGTCTTCGTGAAAAAGGTTACAGTTTAAATGAAATTGCCGATAAGATGGGATTTGCTAATGACTCGTCTGTCCGCTCTTTATTGAACGAAACTTCGGAAAACAGAATGAACCAGGCTAAGGCCACTGCGGATGTTCTGCGAAAACTCATTGAAGAAAAGGGAATGATCGATGTCGGAACCGGCGTTGAAAGAGAACTTGGCGTGTCAAAAGAAAAACTAAACCAGGCTCTTTATATGCTGGAATTGGAAGGTTATCCGATTTATGGCGGCGGCGTTCCACAGGTTACCAATCCTGGAAAGCAGACCAATATCAAGGTCATTTGTCCACCGGGAACCGAGCACAAAGATATTTATGACTTCGAGAATGTCCATTCTGTAAGAGACTACATCTCCTATGACAATGGGGAGTCTTTCAGAAAATCTTTTGAGTATCCGGCCAGCATGGATTCAAAGCGCTTGCAGATCCGCTATGCCGATCAAGGTGGTGTTGATAAGGATGGTGTAATTGAACTCCGTAGAGGCGTGAAAGACCTGTCTTTAGGTGATTCTCATTATGCACAGGTCCGTATTATGGTTGACGGAACTCACTACCTTAAAGGTATGGCTGTTTACTCTGATAATATGCCGGATGGCGTTGATGTGATTTTCAACACTAATAAAAAGTCTGGCACTCCTACAAAAGATGTTCTCAAGAAAATTAAGGATGATCCAGATAATCCGTTTGGTTCCCTGATTAAGGAGCATGGAGGTCAGAGCTATTACGATGATCCAAAGGGTAAGTATACAGATCCTGTAACCGGAAAAAAACAGTCTCTTTCTCTGATCAATAAGAGAGCAGAAGAAGGCGATTGGGGTGAATGGAGTAAGACACTTCCGTCACAGTTTCTTTCTAAGCAGAGTTTGACACTTATCAAAAAGCAGTTAGGTTTGGCAAAAGCTGATAAGCAGGCAGAATATGATGAAATCTGTTCATTAACAAACCCCACTGTAAAGAAGGCTCTGTTAAAATCATTTGCTGACGATTGCGATGCGGCCGCCGTACATTTGCAGGCAGCGGCGTTACCTCGTCAGAAGTACCAGGTAATTCTCCCATTAACAACAATCAAAGACAATGAGGTATATGCTCCGAACTACAAAGATGGAGAAACAGTTGCGTTGATTCGATACCCGCATGGTGGAACTTTTGAGATTCCTATTCTGAAGGTCAACAATAAGCTGGCTGAAGGAAAGAGCGTTCTCGGAAACACACCGGCAGATGCGATTGGTATCAATAAGAAGAATGCGGACCGTTTATCTGGAGCGGACTTTGATGGTGATACCGTAATGGTAATTCCTTGCAACTCCACCAAGAGTAAGGTAAAGATTACCTCCACTTCTCCATTAAAAGGTTTGGAAGGTTTTGATACCAAGGATGCTTATGGTGGAACAGTTAAGAAGGATGCTGATGGTGTAGATCATTATTATCGTAATGGTAAAGAGTATAAGATTATGAGAAATACTCAGACAGAAATGGGTAAAGTATCGAATCTGATTACTGATATGACTCTGAAGGGAGCCACACAGGATGAATTAGCGAGAGCAGTTCGTCACAGTATGGTTGTAATTGATGCCGAGAAACACAAACTGGATTATAAGCAGAGTGAAATCGATAACGGTATCGCTTCTCTTAAGAAGAAGTATCAGGGAAATGTGGATTCAGAAGGTCGTTACCATGAAGGTGCATCTACCCTCATTTCAAGAGCAAAATCTGAGACACAGGTTCTTAAGAGAAAAGGTTCCCCGACAATCAATGAAGATGGTTCTTTGTCATACAAGTCTGTTAAGGAAGAGTATGTCGATAAGAATGGAAAAATTCAGGTGAGAACTCAGAAGAGTACAAAGATGGCTGAAACAAAAGATGCCCGTACACTTTCTTCAGGTACCCCCCAGGAAGAAGCTTATGCCGATTATGCAAATTCTATGAAGTCTTTAGCTAACCAGGCTCGTAGGGAGATGATGAGTACAGGTAAAATTGCTTATTCTGCGTCTGCTAAGGCAACTTATTCTGAAGAAGTAAACTCTTTAAATGCTAAGCTGGATTTGGCTTTGGCAAATGCTCCTAGAGAGAGGCAGGCTCAGACAATGGCGAATGCTACTGTTGCGGCTAAGAGAAAAGACAATCCGGATATGACGAAAGCAGAAGTTAAGAAGGCAAGTCAGCAGGCTCTGGCACAGGCAAGGAGTTCTGTTGGGGCTAAGAGATCTAACATCGAAATTACGGATAAAGAATGGGAAGCCATTCAGGCCGGAGCAATTTCTGAGAACAAGCTTACGCAAATTCTGAATAACACGAATACCGATACTATTCGTCAGAGAGCGACTCCTCGTGCAAGCACTGCTCTGAGCACAGCTAAACAGAATCGTATCGCTGCACTTAGCGCATCTGGCTACAGCACTTCAGAGATTGCGGAAGCTCTTGGGGTTTCTTCTTCGACAGTTTCTAAGTATTTGAATGGAAAGGAGTGAACTAAGTAAGATGAGATTTGCGCTTACAACTTTTGATAATCCTTATGATCCGTTTGAACAGTTCACTCAATGGTTCATGTTCGATGAAGAAAAAGGTTATCACACAACTGCTTACCTTGGTCGAATTGCTCGAACATCGGATCAATTATCAGATGAAGAGAACAATAAGGAAGTAGAGCGAGCTATTGATGAGATAATCCGTTATGATTTTCAGAACATCTATCGAAAGATTACAAGTAAATCAGAAACAAATGAACATAAAGAAAAAGCTTCCTAAAAGTGATTTCGTCGGCATATCAAAAGCCGAAACCACCGTGCATAACTAAAAGGGGTATAGGGGGGGGGTGTCTAAAAAACATACCCCCACCCATATCGCGGCGGTCTTTAAAATTTCCCCGGAGGGTATTTTTAGGGAGCCTTTTCAGCTGTTCCAGTGTTTACAAGGGTCTATAACTCATGATATTTGACAACGGTTTCTGTGGGATCGGCTCAAATTTAGTTCTCCTTTCGTTGAGTAGCATTGTCATGATTTGTAGGTCCTTTTAAATACTGGAAAAGTATGTGAGAACTATCACAGAAGTAACGAACAACTAAATGGAAGGAGGCATCAACTTTGAGGAAAGCAAAGCAATCCGAGTCTTCTAGGATGATGCGTCCAGCATTAACGCCAGAAGCGAGAGAAAATCAGCTTGTTTCATTGGCGGTTGACTTGGCTGAAAAGCAGTTACGAGAGGGAACAGCTTCATCTCAGGTAATTACTCACTATTTAAAGCTCGGTTCAACGAAAGAAAGAATCGAAAAAGAGATTTTGGAAAAACAGAAGGAACTGATAGAGGCAAAGACACAGAATCTGAAATCTATTGAAAATTCTGAGAAACTGTATGCGGATGCATTAAAAGCATTTCGTGGTTATAGCGGTCATGGAGATGAGGTGGATGATGCTTAGATGCTATTCAGAACTCTTGCAGATTCCAACCTTTAAGGAACGATACGAGTATCTTCGTTTGGATGGAGTAGTTGGCGAAGAGACATTCGGATTCGATAGATACCTTAATCAGATATTTTACAATTCTCAAGAATGGAAGGACATTCGGAGAAAAATTATTATTCGTGATAATGGATGTGATCTTGGATTGGATGGTTACGAGATTCGTGGAAAGATTCTTATTCATCACATGAACCCAATAAGGCAGCAGGATATACTGTTGCGGACTGATTTGGTTCTTAATCCAGAGTATCTAATTGCAACAACTTTATCGACCCACAATGCTATACATTATGGAGATGAGAAACTACTTTTAACAGTTCCAAATGAACGACGAAAAAATGATACATGCCCATGGAGGCATTAGGAGGAAAATTATGGAAGGAAACAAGAAGCCACTTATGGGTGTTGTGGTAAATTGTATGAATTTAAACATTCGCAAAGACCCGACGCAGGCATCCAGATCATTAGGAATCATCGGTTCGGATACAGTTGTGAAGGTATGCAACGATGAGTCTGTTTCCGGTTTTTATAAAGTAAAGACTGTGGATGGTATCAGCGGGTATTGCATGAGTGAGTTTATAAAACTCTGTTAGATGGAGGTGCGATCATGAATATTACAGATAGTGTACTGACATCAATCAAGAAATTACTCGGTATCGCAGAGGAGTATGAACATTTCGATGCAGATTTGATCATGCACATCAATTCTGTGTTCTCAATTCTTACACAGCTTGGTGTCGGTCCATCCAAAGGTTTCATGATCGAAGATAAGAGTGCAACGTGGAAAGATTTCATTTCTGATGAATCCAAATACATGCTTGTCAAATCTTATATGCATTTGAAGGTCAAACTTCTTTTCGATCCGCCGCTTAGTTCGGCCGTGCTGGAGTGTTATAAAACACAAATCAGTGAGTACGAATGGCGTCTAAATGTTGCTGCGGAAAACGATGACACCGATCCGGACGAGCCTGAGCATTATTCTGGATCGTACGAAGTTACGCCAAAGGCGCATCAGACTCAAACTTTGGATACATCTGGAAAGGTGCTTAGCGAAGACCTTGTGATTCATGAAGTTCCATATTATCAGACATCCAATGCCAGCGGAGGTGTTACCAGTTACATCGCAAAGGAGGGAGATTCAAAATGAATAACACCTATTTAGCACACCATGGAATTCTTGGAATGAAATGGGGAGTTCGAAGATCAGAAGCACAGCTTGCAAGAGCCAGAGGACATTCTTCCAAATCTTCAGACGATAAGAATGAGGTATCAGCACGTAAGGTTGCTGTTAAGAATCGGCGAACAATGTCCGATGCCGATCTGAAGAAAAGGATTGAGAGACTTAAATTAGAACGCGAGTTTAAGAATCTTACAGAAGACGACATTGCGCCTGGTAGAAAGTATGTTTCAGAAATTCTTTCCGCATCTGGAAAGAAAGCGTTGACTATGGCTGCGGCCGGAGCAATGACCTATGCTGTCAAGACAGCAATGACAAAAGAATTCAATCTTAAAGAGGCTGCACAGTACATCGCTGCAAACCCGAATAAGAAGAAGTAGGAGAAGAAAATAATGGCGTTATCGAACACTGCCGTCCCGAAATACTACGGCATGTTTCGTGATGCCGTAATTCGTGGCGAAATTCCGGTATGCCGAGAAATCGAGATGGAGATGAACCGAATCGATGATCTCATTGCAAATCCTGGAATTTATTACGACGATCAAGCAGTAGAGGGGTTTATCAGTTATTGCGAGAATGAGCTTACTTTAACTGACGGTTCAGATTTGAAACTGCTTGACACATTTAAAGTTTGGGCTGAGCAGATTTTCGGCTGGTACTATTTTGTTGAGAGAAGTGTATACGAACCTTATGAAGATGGCCATGGTGGACATTACGTCACCAAGTCTATCCGAAAAAGATTAGTTAATAAGCAATATCTCATAGTGGCCAGAGGCGCTGCAAAGTCAATGTATGGTTCATGCTTGCAGAATTTCTTCTTAAATGTTGATGTCACAACGACGCATCAGATAACCACAGCTCCGACGATGAAGCAGGCAGAAGAGGTGTTGTCCCCGATTCGAACCGCTATTACCAGATCAAGAGGACCTTTCTATAAGTTCCTCACAGAAGGATCGTTGCAGAACACGACAGGATCAAAGGCGAATAGAATGAAATTGGCATCCACTAAGAAAGGAATTGAAAACTTCCTTACTGGATCGCTTCTTGAAATTCGTCCAATGAGAATCGACAAACTTCAGGGACTTCAGCTTAAAGTGGCGACGGTTGACGAGTGGCTTTCTGGAGACATTCGAGAAGATGTAATCGGAGCAATCGAACAGGGTGCGTCTAAGGTCAACGACTACCTTATCGTTGCAATCAGTTCAGAGGGTACTGTCCGTAACGGTGCAGGCGATACAATCAAAATGGAATTGATGGACATTCTAAAAGGGGATTATGTCAATCCGCACGTATCGATTTGGTGGTATAAGCTGGATTCTATTGACGAAGTTGCCGATCCGGATAAATGGTTGAAAGCAAATCCGAACCTTGGAAAGACTGTTTCTTATGAAACATATCAGCTGGACGTTGAGAGAGCAGAAAAGGCGCCGGCAGCCCGAAACGATATTTTGGCTAAGCGATTCGGACTTCCTATGGAGGGATACACCTATTACTTTACATATGAAGAAACTCTTCCACATCGCCATCGAGATTATTGGCAGATGCCATGTTCTTTAGGAGCCGATCTATCCCAAGGTGATGATTTCTGCGCGTTTACATTTCTATTCCCATTGGCAAATGGATCGTTCGGTGTGAAAACCAGAAACTATATTACGTCATCAACTCTTATGAAACTCCCAGCCGCGATGAGAATTAAATATGATCAGTTTATGAAAGAAGGTAGTCTTATTGTGATGGAAGGAACAGTTCTTGATATGACCGATGTGTATGAGGATCTGGATAACCATATCATAGAATGCGGTTACGATGTTCGATGCTTTGGATACGATCCATACAATGCAAAAGAATTTGTTGAGCGTTGGGCAAGTGAAAATGGGCCATTCGGAATTGAGAAAGTTATCCAGGGCGCAAAGACGGAATCTGTTCCTCTTGGAGAATTGAAGAAACTTTCTGAAGAGAGAATGCTTCTGTTTGATGAAGATCTGATGACATTTGCTATGGGAAACTGCATTACTCTGGAAGATACTAACGGAAACCGTAAATTGCTGAAAAAGAGGTATGAGCAAAAAATCGATGCCGTCGCAGCAATGATGGATGCGTACATTGCATTCAAGGCGAATCGGGAAGCATTCGAGTAGGGGGGTATAAAGATGCCAATAGCAAAGTTAATTGATTGCTCTTCTGTATTACGACCCTGCACCATCAGAAAAATAGCTCATATCAAATCAAATGATAACTTGATGCATTATGGAATAAAGGGTATGAAATGGGGAGTTCGGAGGACGAAAGAACAATTAGCTCATGACAGAAGCTCTATCCAGGCAAGGATGAATAACAAGTTGCGAACACCTGTAAAAGCTTCAAACGGAATACTGGTTACACGTTTTTCAGATCATGCCCTTGATCGAACACAAACCGATTCGAGACCAGTAACGGTTGACGGAATTTTGGATGCATTGAAAAATCCGTTGAATCATGGTAGCATTAAAACAAAAACTGATAACCTTGGACGACCAAGTCAGCAGTTTATAGGGAAATCTGCGACAGTAGCAGTGAATCCTGAAAATGGAACCATAACAACTACTTGGTGTACAGGAAGCAGAACAAAGCGTAAATATTTAAAGAAAGGATGAGCATATGTTCAGTGAAGAAGAAATAGACCTTATGCGGTCGCTTGGATTGGACTGTGATTTTAATAGTTTATCTGAAGACGATAATCGTTGGGCAGACATAGAAGAAAAGGTTGGGAATTTTCTGACATTGAAGTGTTTGGATGAGCATTACAATCCTGATAATAATGGAATCATATGTGAATCCATACTAAACAAAATACCGGTGTAAAAGTACTGGGGACCTCTTAAGAAAAGGGGTCTTTTTTTTTGTTCCCATTTTTAGGAGGTGAGAATTCAAAATGGATTTATCATTAAGTTTCAGGTTTAAAAATGCCTGGAATGCCTTTCGCAATAGAGCCCCTACCATGATGTCCCAGAATATCGGTTCGGGTTATTCATATCGTCCTGATCGTTTTCGACTTACCAGAGGAAACGAAAGATCAATAGTCACGTCCGTATACAATAGAATCGCTTTAGACGTAGCCGCCATCAACATTCAGCATGTTCAGTTGGATGATGAAGGGCGGTTTTTAAATGTTATAAAAAGCGGTTTAAACGAATGTTTGTCGTTGGAAGCCAATCTTGATCAGACTGGTAGGGCATTTATCCAAGATGTTGTTATGTCCATGATGGATGAAGGCTGTGTGGCAATCGTTCCGGTGGATACGGATGACGATCCAGACGATACCAAGGGATATCAGATTCTTTCAATGCGAGTTGGTCGTATTCGAGATTGGTACCCTCGTCATGTACGTGTTGAAGTATATAACGAAAATACTGGACGAAAACAGGAAATCATAGTTCCGAAGGATACAGTTGCTATCGTAGAAAATCCATTGTATGCGGTTATCAATGAGCCAAACTCAACGATGCAAAGGCTTATTCGAAAATTGAATTTGTTGGATGCGGTTGATGAGCAGAGCAGTTCTGGAAAGTTGGATTTGATTATTCAGCTTCCATACGTAATTAAGTCTGAGGCAAGACGTCAGCAGGCAGAGCAGCGACGTAAAGATATTGAGCGACAGTTGTCCGGTTCTAAGTATGGTATTGCCTATACTGATGGGACAGAGAAAATCACGCAGTTGAATCGTTCTTTGGAAAACAATCTAATGAAGCAGATTGAATACTTAACGAGTATGCTTTACAGCCAGTTAGGAATCACTCAGAGCATCTTAGATGGTACCGCAGACGAGAAGACTATGCTGAATTATTACAATCGGACAATCGAGCCAATTATATCTGCAATCGTAGATGAAATGAAACGAAAATTCTTGACGAAGACTGCTAGATCTCAGAACAAGTCAATCATGTTCTTCCGAGATCCATTCAAGCTTGTGCCGGTAGCCGATCTTGCTGAAATTTCTGATAAATTTACCAGAAATGAAATCGCTACATCAAATGAAATTAGACAGGTAATTGGTTGGAAGCCATCTGCTGATCCTAAGGCTGATGAATTGAGAAACAGCAATTTAAGCGAGCCTGGTGGTTCCGTAACGGATGTGACAAATGGCAATGAAACAGACTCCAGCACCGATGATTATGATGCTCTGGTTAATGAAGTTCTTGACAGTATTTCTGCGCAGATTGATAACATCATCGGCAATTATACATCTGGCGATAGTGAGGAGGGAGATGATTCTTAATGGATGAACTTAAAGTAGCGGTTCTTAGACATTATGCATCGCCCTACTACGATCCTGAGAAAGCGCATGAATACTATATGCGCACCAGGGAGTTGAAAGGTCGTTCTACTACATCACTGAATGATGAGGGAAAGAAGATTTGGTCCTATACAAAAAAATAATATCAAATCTGAAAAGGCTGCAAAGGTCAAAGAAGAACAGGAGAAGCGAGATCAGAAGATTACGGAACTTCGTGAAAAAGCAGAAGCAACGAAGGAACAGATATCTTCTCGTTTGAAAGAACTGAATGAGGCCTTAACCCAAAATGCTTCCGATAGGAAGAAAAGCATCGATACTGACAAAGATTCTGATTTGGAAGAAATCGAAAAGGAATCATCTAGCGAGAAGGAACGAATCGATAATAAAAAGGATGCCGAAATCGAGCGTTTGATGGCAATAGAAATTCCATCAGGATTATCCAAGGCTGAGAGATCTAAGCGGGTTGCCGAAAGAACCGCAAAGATTGCCAAGCTCAGAAACGATGCCAAATCTGACAAAGCAAAAATCAGTAGTGATGCCAAAACAGATAAGGCTAGTGTTCGAACAGATGCGACTAATCAGAAGGCGAAAGTATCATCCGACACCAAGGAAGAAAAAGCCGAGAATCAGGCAAATGCCAAAAGTGAAAGAGCAAAAGTTAGCTCCGAGCTTAAAGCAGCGGTGAAGTCTGTTAGAGAAGCTTACAAAGCAGCAAAAGCTGATCTTGACTCCTCATATGAACAGACGTATCAGAACGAATTCGATAAGATTCAGTCGGAGTATAAGAAAGTCAAAAAATCATCGAAAAAGTCTTCAAGTTCGTCAAAGAAGACGTCGCATCCGTTATCGTACTATATCAGAAAATAGAGGAGGAAAATCAAAATGAAGTATGACTTTGGTGGCTGGGCCACTAGAAACGATCTTCAGTGTGCCGATGGAAGAGTCATTAAAAAAGACGCTTTCAAAGGGCAGAACGGGAAGACTGTCCCGTTAGTATGGATGCATAATCACACTAACCCGGATAATGTACTTGGATTAGCTCATCTCGAAAATAGAGATGAAGGAGTTTATGCATTCTGTGAATTTAATGATACAGAATCAGGAAAGACTGCACGGGAACTTGTAAAACATGGCGACGTACAGTCTCTTTCTATCTTTGCCAATCAGCTTAAACAGGCTGGTCACGATGTTGTTCATGGCATTATTAGGGAGGTAAGTCTGGTGTTAGCCGGTGCCAATCCTGGAGCATTTATCGATGATGTGGTAATGCACGGGGATGGAGAAACGGGTATTATCCTTGGCTATGACGAAATGATCATGGGACAGTTGGAGCATTCGGCAGATGAACCGGATAAAAAGCAGGAGGAAAAGGGCGGCTCCAATGATGAACCGGATAATGAAGAGAAAAAGGATGAGAAGGTTGAAACTATTGAAGACATCTTTAAATCCATGACCGAAAAACAGCAGACCGCCGTTTTTGCAATGATGACTGAGTTCGCAGGCAAAGAGGTTTCTAAAAAAGAAGATGATGAATCTAAAGGAGGAGATGACAATATGAAACACAATGTTTTTGACAACGACAGACGCGATGATAAGAATTTTCTGTCTCACGCAGCGCAGAAAGAAATTTTGGACTTAGCTAAGTCCAGCGGAGTCGGATCTTTAAAAGCTGCTATGGAAATCTACATGGATGAACATAGCTTACAGCATGACGGGATCAGCGGCTTTGCACAGTCCGGCACAGGCGACGTTACAACGCTGTTTCCTGAATATGTTGAAGCACATCCGGGGCGTACACCTGAACTTATCACAAACGATATGGGATGGGTTGACGCTATTATGGCGAAGACGCAGAAGATTCCGAATGGTCGCGTTCGTACTTCCCATGTAGATATTCGGAACATCGATTCCCTGTCCGCAAAGGGATATAAGAAGGGTAACGAGAAGAAGATTACCGGAAACTATGAACTGGTAAGACGTACTACCGATCCGCAGACTGTGTACGTTACTTCCGAGCTTCATCGCGATGATGTGGTAGATATCGAGGACTTTGATTATGTACAGTTCCAGTATGGAATCGATCAGATTTCTCTGAAGGAAACCTTGGCTGTTGCGACTATGATCGGCGATAGCCGGGAAAACAGTGATCCGGAGAAGATTTTCCCTGAGCACATTCGTCCTGTCTGGACCGATGATGAACTGTACACCATTCATAAGGATATCGATTTCGATGCAATGGCTACAGAACTTCAGGGCAACAACACTGGAGATTATTTCGGAGAGAGCTTCATTTATGCAGAGGCCATGATCACAGCACTGCGCAAGGCTCGCAAGACTTTCCGTGGTACTGGTAAACCTGATCTGTTTATCACAACAGATATGCATAATACCATGATCCTTGCAAGAGATCGTAACGGTCGTCGTATCTATGAGACTGACACAGAGCTTGCGGCAGCGCTTGGCGTTGATAAGATCTATGAAGTTACTCAGTTTGAGGACAAGATTCGTACTGATTCTACTGGTAAAAAGCATAAGCTTCACGCCATTTGCGTAAATATGGCCGATTATGGATATGGAGCATCCAAAGGTGGCGATGTAACTCATTTCACTGATTTCGATATTAAGTTTAACCAGCTTCAGTCCTTACTGGAGACTCGTAAGTCTGGTCAGCTTACCAGAATTAAATCTGCTATCGTTATCGAGGAGATTGTTACGACTTCCGAGGATCATACCGCCTAAGTCTTAGAGGAGAAAATTCAAAATGAGTAAATTCTACGGGGCAATCGGCTATGCCGTAACAGAGGAAATTCGACCTGGTGTATGGGGAGAGAAGATTACGGTTCGTGACTACTACGGAGACGTTATTCGGAATACTCGACAGTATCAGAGTTCGGACAACCTCAATGATAATCTCAATGTGTCGAATGAGTTTAGCATCGTAGCCGATCCGTTTGCTTATGCGAATTTTCATTCGATGAGATTTATCGAGTATATGGGGGCTAAATGGAAAATTTCAAATGTTGAAGTTCAGTATCCCCGTTTAATATTAACCGTTGGAGGTGTTTACAATGAGCAGACGACTGAAACTGCATAATGCTTTATGTGACATCCTCTCGTGTCCAAACAACGGACCAGAGTGTCGTGCTTATTTTCAACCACCATCATCGGTAAAAATGAAATACCCCGCCATCGTTTACGCTCTCGACGATATCGAGAATACGTTTGCGAATGACGGGGTTTATTTGTCTGCGAGAAAGTATTCGGTAACTGTCATCGACAGCGATCCGGATAATTCTCTCGTTGACAAGGTGGCATCTATGCCGACAAGCCGATTCAATCGGCATTACACGAAAGACAACTTAAATCATGATGTCTTTGAAATATTCTTTTAAGGAGGACAAATTCTATGAAAAAGAAACTCGTTTGGGACAAGACTGGCGAGCGCCTGTATGAGACCGGTGTCAGCCAGGGTGTCCTTTATCCGATTCAGACCGGCGGCGTATATAACTCTGGTACCGCATGGAATGGTCTTAGTACCGTAACAGAGAGCCCGTCCGGAGCAGAACCTACTGCAATTTATGCAGACAACATTAAGTATCTGAACCTTATGTCCGCAGAGGAATTTGGCGGTACGATCGAAGCTTATATGGCACCGGATGAATTTGCAGAGTGCGATGGTTCCAAAGAAATCGCTCCTGGAGTGTTCGCTGGTCAGCAGAACCGTAAGATGTTCGGCTTATCTTACAAGACACTCCTCGGCAACGATGTTGATTCCAACGATTACGGTTATAAGCTTCATCTTGTGTATGGTTGCTTAGCTTCCCCTTCCGAGAAAGGTTACTCCACTGTAAATGACAGTCCGGAAGCTATTACCTTATCTTGGGAGTTCAGCACCACACCGGTTGAGATCGCAACCTTAATTGATGGAAAGAAGCTGAAGCCTACTTCCATCCTTACCTTCGATTCTACCAAGGTCGATGCAAAGAAGCTGGCTGCTCTCGAAGAGATCCTGTACGGTAAAGATCCTTCTTCTGATGAAGCTGATGACGGAGTTGAACCGAGACTTCCGCTTCCGGATGAAGTTATCAAGATTATGACCGCAGAAGGCTAATCAGAAATAACACACAAACCACAGATGGAGTCGTATTCAGGAAAGCTGGCGGCTCCTTTTTATTTGAAAGGAGAACAAAATTATGTATGCAGTAACAAAGACTTATAAAGATTTCAACGGTGTTGAGCGCACCGAAACAAAGCTTTTTAACCTTACCGAAACAGAGGTTATGGAGATGGAACTCGGCACAGCTGGTGGAGTTGCTGAGATGCTTCAGCGCATCGTGGATGCAAAAGATCAGCCGTCTATTATTAAGTTCTTTAAGGAATTCATCTTAAAGGCATATGGAGTGAAGAGTGCCGATGGCGAATATTTCGAGAAGTCTGAAGAGATTTCCAGAAAATTTGCCTGCACTCAGTTCTACAATCTTCTGTTTATGGAACTGGCTACAGATGATGGCAAAGCGGCTGAATTCGTAAATCACGTAATTCCGAAAGTCGTAGATATTAAGAGAAATTCAGAAAATCCGGCGATTGCGCCTGTAGCTGCTTCTGTGAATTAGAGAGGTGAGATAGAATGCTTGAACTTACGATACCAAAAACTGATCTGTGGGATGAGCGGAATCAGCGATTTATCCCTGTAAAGGAACAGAAGTTGCGTTTGGAGCATTCGCTCGTTTCACTTTCAAAATGGGAAAGTAAATGGTGCAAAGTCTTCTTATCTAAAGAGCAAAAGACCTATGAAGAAACAATTGACTATATACGCTGTATGACCCTCACACAGAATGTTGATCCGCTGGTCTATCAATGTATTACCAATTCTCACATTGATGCGGTAAACACCTATATTGAAGCACCAATGACGGCTTCGACTGTTAAAGAAGAAAAAGGTGGTCCAATAAATAGGCAGCAGATAACCAGTGAACTTATTTATTACTGGATGACTGCGTATCACATTCCATTTGAGTGTCAGAAATGGCATTTGAATCGTTTGTTAATGCTTATCCGGATTTGCAATGCGGAAAACAAGCCCCCGAAGAAGCGGAGCAAACGAGATTTATACAGACATCATGCGGAAGTAAATGCCGCAAACAAAAAGAAATTTAATTCGAAAGGATAGTGATAAAAATGGCGAAATCAAGACAGGCCGTCGTTAATCTTGTCAAATCCTGGGATGGAAAGAAAGAATCGAACGGCTCACACAAAAGCATTATCGATTTATATAACGACTTCTTTGAGGAAATCTGTGCTGGCAAATTTCCTCGTGGTATTCGTATGCGTTATGACTGGGCTTGGTGTGCGTGCACCTGGTCTGCGTTAGCGGCAGCTCTTCGATATGAGAGCATTATGCCTATGGAAATTTCCTGCTATTACCTCATTGAGGCAGCAAAGAAAATGGGGTGTTGGCAGGAGAACGATGCTTATGTACCTAGTCCTGGCGATGCAATTTTGTACGATTGGCAGGATAACGGAATCGGCGACAACACAGGCAATCCGGATCATGTCGGTACGGTAATCGAGGTGCATAAGGAATCCGGTTACATGGTTGTTGAAGAGGGCAACTACAGTAATGCCGTTAAGAAGAGAACTCTGTCTATTAACGGAAAATTTATCCGCGGCTTCATCACGCCAAAGTACGATGACAATACAGTTTCCGCTCCTGGATTAAGCAAGGGAAAAGATACTAAAACCATCGCTCATGAGGTGATCGTTGGGTTGTGGGGAAACGGTGAGAATCGTAAGAAGCTGCTTATTGAGTACGGATACAACTACTCGGAAGTTCAGAACATGGTAAATCAGATTCTGAATGGATCAGCGGTAACGCCGTCCAACACCAAACAGGATCAGAACCAGTCAGTTTCAAAGAAAGTGGTGGCTACCTGTTCTGCCAAGCAGTTTAACAAGGCCTATGCTGGTGAATACAAAACAACAGCGGTTCTTTATTGTCGTAATGATGCCGGAACAAATAAGAAAGCTCTTTGTAAAATCCCGGCTGGCACTAAGGTTAAATGCTATGGCTACTACACAATGGCAAACGGAGTTAAGTGGCTGTATATCCAGTTTGTACTTGATGGGGTTCAGTATACAGGCTTTTCATCCAGTGCTTACTTAGCAAAGTAGGAGATTCATATGATCACGTTCAGACAAAAGGGTGATTTTTCTAAGCTGACTCGGTTCTTAGAGAGAGCAAAGGAATCGGTTCGTCTCGGTGACCTCGATAAGTATGGTCGAGAGGGTGTAGCCGCCCTTGCGTCTGCAACGCCAGTTGATACAGGACGGACGGCGAATTCGTGGCACTACAAGATTGAACAGAAGCAAGGTTCCGTATCGATCAGCTTTTACAACACAAATATTCAAAATGGAGTTCCTATTGCAGTTATTTTGCAGTATGGACACGCAACAAGAAACGGCGGCTGGGTACAGGGGCGAGATTACATCAATCCTGCTATCCAGCCTATTTTTGACAAAATTGCAGATGCGGCATGGAAGGAGGTTACTAAGCTATGAGTACAACCGTTGACGAACGTGTCGTCGAAATGCGGTTCGATAACAAGCAGTTTGAACAAAATATTCAGACCAGTTTATCGAGCATCGACAAGTTAAAGAGAAGCCTTAATCTCGAAGGCGCAGCAAAAGGCTTAGAAACCGTAAACGATGCCGCACAGAAATGCAATATGTCACCGCTCACAAATGCTGTCGAGACTGTACGAGTGCGATTTTCCGCATTAGAAGTGATGGCAATTACGGCTTTGCAGAACATTACCAACTCTGCACTTGCCGCCGGAAAAAATCTTGTTTCTGCGTTCACGGTAGATCCGATTAAGTCCGGATTTGAGGAGTATGAGACCCAGATCAATGCTGTTCAGACAATCCTCGCGAATACCTCTTCAAAAGGAACAACTCTCGACCAGGTCAATAATGCGTTGGACGAGTTGAACCATTACGCAGATATGACTATCTACAATTTTACGGAGATGACTCGTAATATTGGTACATTCACTGCGGCTGGCGTTGATCTGGATACATCTGTAGCAGCTATTAAGGGTATTGCAAACCTTGCAGCTGTTTCTGGTTCCAATTCTCAGCAGGCGAGCACCGCTATGTATCAGCTTTCACAGGCACTGGCGGCAGGAACTGTAAAATTGCAGGACTGGAACTCTGTGGTAAACGCTGGTATGGGTGGTCAGGTATTCCAGGATGCGCTGAAGGAAACGGCTAAAGTTCATGGAATTGCCATTGATGAGATGATCAAAGATGAGGGCTCATTTAGAGAGACTCTGAGTAAAGGATGGCTTACATCTGACATCTTGACTGAAACTTTGGCAAAATTTACAGGTGACCTCAACGAAGACCAGCTTCGGACTATGGGGTATGCCGATGACCAGATCAAATCTATTATGGAGATGGGTAAAACGGCGAACGATGCAGCGACAAAAGTAAAGACTTTTACTCAGCTGTTCGACACGTTGAAAGAGGCTGCCCAGTCCGGATGGACACAAAGCTGGGAAATTATAGTCGGTGACTTTGAGGAGGCGAAGGAATTACTTACCGAAGTGAGTGATACGTTCAGTGCCGTAATCAATGCATCTGCCGACGCAAGAAATAAAATGCTTCAGGATTGGAAAGACCTCGGCGGTCGAACCATGATGATTGAAGCGGTAAAGAATGTTTTCGAGGGATTGGTTAGCGTTGCTAAGCCGGTTCGGGAGGCATTCAACGAAATCTTCCCGCCAATGACTGGAAAACAGTTAGCCGAAATCACAGAGCGTATCCGTGATCTGACAGCAAAATTCAAAATGGGGGAAGAAAGTTCAAAGAATTTGAAGAATACGTTTAAAGGCGTATTTGCAGTGCTTGATATCGTCGGACAAGCTTTCAAAGCTGTTGCCGGTGGTGTCGGCGAATTGATCGGTCTTTTCATACCGGCTGGAAACGGAGTGTTATCACTTACTGGAAGTTTCGGTGAGTATCTTGTTAAGCTTGATGAAACTGTAAAGAAGACAGACGTCTTTGGCAAAGCAGTTTCGACTGTCGTTGATATCGTAAATACAGCTATTACGTTTGTTAAAACTGCCGGAGAAAAAGTAAAAGAATTTGGAAAAGCTGCCGGGGAGAAGTTCGATTTTCCTGGATTTGAATTATTCCACTCATTCCTTGAACGAGTACATGATCGCATGGCTCAGATTGGTGATGGTGCTGGAAAAATGAAGAGCGGAGTCATTGTTGCTTTTGAGATGATGGGAGAAGCACTGGAAAAATGTAAATTTCTCAAAGTCATGGAAGCATTGTGGACAGCTGTAAAGGTAATTGCTGGCGGTATTGCCGATGCAGTCGGGACTATGATGGGAACACTTGCCGAGAAACTCGGAAATGCAGATTTCAGCGGAGTTCTTGATATTCTTAACAGCATTGCTGTCGGTGGAATCGCTTTATCAGTTTCTAAATTCTTAAAGAGTGTAACCGAACCTCTT
>UMEH01065648.1_pt1 | contig 33642 bp, 52 predicted proteins | sample 1964681 | NCBI WGS metagenome assembly UMEH01 (sample SAMEA4836013, study PRJEB28245) | human gut metagenome | biome: gut microbiome; material: fecal sample | place: Denmark | collected 2008
CGAGCGATTTTTTCCTCCCATTTTTCAAGTCGGAAAGAACGCTGCGCCGGAATCCAAGCTCTCCACACAGAGCCCCAGGCGTAATCTTACGTTCGTTACAAAGTGCATAAATATTTTCGTACAAATTGTACATTTACACGTACCCCCGTTTGTACAAGCAGACAAAAGTACGTCAGAACAGAATTGCCGCTTGACTTGTACGTGAGAATGTACTAAAATACTCACATAGACAGCCAGTCCAACGTACTTATCTTGTTTGGTGACGCTTTCATGATAGTACATTAAGACGTACTTGTCAACATTAAATGTACGGAAGGAGGTATTTTCGTGGATTCATGCAAATTAACGCCATTTGGTTTGTGCGTAAAGACGGAGCTGCTAAAGCGTGGAAAGACGCAGAAGTGGCTAGAGGAGGAGATCACGAATCGGACAGGGCTTTTTGCAGACAGTGGGTACATGGACAAGATTTTAAAGGGGAAGCGTAATGCTCCGAAGATTGTCCAGGCCATCAGGGATATTTTGGACATTCAGGATTGCAATCAGGATACCAGCGCAGAAGCACAATAAACCGGACTATTCCATAAAAATGGAAAAATAATCCGCCCCTGACGGGGCGGGAATAAAGGAGGTGAAAAGGATGAACAATCAGCAGATTAAAGAAACGCTCGAAAAGCAGTTGCAGCTACTTTCCGAGCGTTCAGAGAAATCAGCAGAGGATCGAGACCTCTATCAATTGACAAATGCGATGGTCAGTCTTTCAGCACTTCTTCTCTCTTTTGGCTAAACCAGTCTTCGTTCTTCTTTTGGTTCCGGTCTTTCAGTATCTGATAATAGGCATCAAGATACATTTCATAGATCTGAACGGGTGTTTTCCCAGTTAAATCTTGTGTTTGGACATAAAGATATGCGATTGCCTCAACAGGAGCACTGGGGAAAGTATTAAAGTCAGACATTTTCTCACCTCCCTCCTAACCACTTATATTTTATCACAGAAGGGGGAGGCGGACAACCAAAACGCCGCATCTGCGGCAGAAAGGAGGAGCCATGCAAAGAAGAGAGACCCAGCGAACAGAAAGTGCGCTGGGCAAAGAGATAGCTGAAAAGCGTCGGCTACTGTATGAGAGACACGGCGGGATCATGTCCCCCGTAGACGTTGCTCGAGAGATGGGCTATTACCCAAAGCCATCCAGCGGGGACCGATGGGCCCAAGAACACGATGTTCCAGCCGTCCGCCTTGGAGCAAGAAAGCGAGGCTATGAAACAGATCTTGTGGCTAAGGCAATCGTACAGAGCCGTGGGATGGTATAAGGATGCCCCCGCCAGTGTTGGAACCACCGACGAGGGCTGGCAAACCTAACTGAGTAGGCAATTAGGCTTGATGGATATATGATACTAGAACATTCGTTCTCTGTCAAGCCGGAAAGGAAAAAATATGAAAAAAACGCTTGATGAGAACGACAGCATTAAGGACCTTGGGACGCAGAGTCGGAATTCTCGGCTGCACATGAACAATCTAGAACGGGATCATTACGGTGTTGATGTGCCGGAGCTGCTTAAAACGGTTCGGAATTTAGCGGATGTCATGGCGAGAATCCTAGACCGGGAGACCCGAAATGAAAACTCCGAATGAGACCATCCGCCGCATCACCCAGCGAGCTATGGAGCGGCACCGGCTCTCACAAAGGGGTCTTGCCCATGAGATCGGATGCGGCGAAGGCTCTATTGCAAAGATCCTGGACGAGCAGGAGGTTCGTCTCACTCAGGAGCAGTGGTTTTATTTGATGACGTTGGGAGGGAAACAGCTTGCGTGAGTGGATGCTCGTGGGCGCATACGCCTGCATTATCGCAGCAATGGCGCTGATAATTTGGGACATATGGGATAGGAGAAAGAAGAAATGAGAACACGAGAAGAGCGCCGCCAGAGGGCCCGAGAGGTCCGGTGGATGATCGGAGTAGGAGCAATGCTCTGCTTGACCTTCTGGGGCGGTATGGCATTTGCCTTTTGGGTCATGGGGAAATAAACGGAGGAAGAGAGCATGCGAGAGATCAAGATTTTGACACTGAGCCTCAGAAATTTTAAGGGGTGTGAAGCGCTGACACTAGAGTTTGATGGCAAGTCCGCTTCCATTTACGGGGACAACGCCACAGGGAAGACCACAATTTATGACGCATTGACTTGGCTTTTGTTTGGAAAGGACAGCCGCGGCCGGGGCGACTTTGAGATCAAACCTCTCGGGCTGGACAATAAAGTGAGGGACCATGCCGCAGTGACTTCGGTGGAAGCCTCGCTGCTCGCAGACGGCTTCGACACCAAGCTGAAAAAGACCTATTTCGAAAAGTGGTCTACCAAGCGAGGAAGTGCCACAGAAACCTATGACGGCAACACAAGCGAATATTTTGTGGATGAGGTTCCAGTCAAAAAATATGAATTTGAGCAGCGTGTCGGATCGATCGTGGACGAAGAGCTGTTTCGGGTCCTGACAAATGTATCTTGGTTCTGCGAGGGGCTGGACTGGAAGAGTCGAAGAAAAGCCCTGTTCCAGGTTTGCGAGGTCCCGGACGATAGGCTCATCATGGCGGAGAATCCGCAGTTTTCCAGCCTGCTTGACAGCGCGGGCGCACTGAGCTTAGATGACTACAAAAAGAAGCTAACTGCCCAGCGCAAGGCTCTCAATGGAGCCCGGAATACAGTCCCGGCCCGGCTTGACGAACAGCGGAGGATCATAGACTCCCTTTCGACCATGGATTTTGAGGAAGTCCGAGAGCAGAGGTCGGCGAAGTCTGCGCAGATGGATCAGCTTACGGGAGAACTGCTTAAGCTGGACCACGGGGCGCTCCTGGACAGCAAACGAAATGATCTAATCAGGCTTCAGAACGAGCTTTCCGCCCTCGTGAACGAGAACAATGCTTACAGACAGAGCCAGACCTTTCCGGCAGAGGACAAGCGCCCTCAGATGCAGAAGGACCTGGATCGGGTACAGAGAGAAATGGTCCGATGGTCTCAGCTGGCCTCCAATGAAAAAGAGCTGATCCAGAGCCTGAACGAGCGGATTGAGAAATGCCGGGAGCGCTGGAAAGAAGAAAATGAGAAGCAATTTGATGGAGCGCAATGCCCTACGTGTGGGCAGGATCTGCCCCAAGCGCAAATGGAGGCAGCCCGCGGGAAATTTCTCCAGGAGCGTGAGCGCCGAAAAAAAGAGGCGGTGGAGCAGGCAGATCTTCTAAAGCGAGATTTAGGGGCGGCAGAGGCGCGCCGGGAGCGTTACATCCAGGATGCGGTAGACGCAGAGTGCGAAGCATCCCGTATCTCAGATGAACTGTCTGCTTATGTCCCAGCCGCAGCGCCCACGATTGAAGATATGCCGGGTTACTCTGACAAACTCGGAGAGCTTCAAGGCGCGATCCTCGCCGCAAAAGCAGAGATCCAGGATATATCAAGCGAGACGTCTGCGATCCGGGAGGAGATCGGAAGAAAGATCCAGGCTCTGCGGGTCGAGGTAGACCAGCTTGATAGGGAGCTCGGCAAGGCCGGGACTCTGGAGTTTGCCAAGGCCAGAGAGACAGCCCTCCGTCAGGAGGCTCAGAGAGCCGCTGAGGAGATGGAGGCGATAGACAGGCGGCTGTTTCTCTGCGAGGAGTTTGCTCGCTTTAAGGTCCAATTTATTGAGAGCGGGATCAATCAAAAATTTGGACTGGCCCGGTTTCGCCTTTTCCGTGAACAGGTCAACGGCGGGCTGGATGATTGCTGCGAGGTCATGTACGATGGCGTCCCATACAGCTCCCTGAATAACGGGATGAGGATCAACATTGGGGTCGATGTCATCCGCACGATCTCTGAACACTATGGGATCAGAGTCCCCCTTGTGGTTGATAATGCTGAGAGTGTAACAAGGCTTCTGGATGCTGGGACACAGGTGATCCGGCTTGTGGTCAGCGAGTCAGATCAGGAATTGAGGTGCGAATATGGCGCTTAAGGTCAAAGATAGAGCAAAGCCAAAACTGCCCCCGGTAGAGCCCGGCGTTTATCTCGCAGTCTGTGTGGGGGTCATCGACTTAGGAGAGCAGTATAGCGAGAAGTTCAAAAATTATCGAAATGAAGTCCAGTTTGTCTGGGAATTGGCCGGAGAAACGGTAGAGGTGGACGGGGAGCAAAAGCCGCGGCAGCTCTCCAGGACTTTCAGCGTTGCGGCCAGCAAAAAGAGCAACCTTCGAGGATTCCTAGGCGGATGGAACGGCGTGCAGTACAGTGATGAACAGTTCCAGGATCTCGATTTGTTCGGACAGGCCGGAAGGCCCTGCCAACTCAATGTGGTCCTCAACGATACGGGAGAATATGCAAATGTGGACAGCGTGATCCCCCTCCCCAAAGGAGTTCCGGCCCCGCAGGCAGTCTCCCCTACGATACTCTGGAATATGGATGAGTGGTCGGATGAGAAATTTTCTGCCCTCCCGGATTGGGTCCAGGAAAAAATCAAAAAGTCTACTCAATATCAGAAAGACCACACCCCAACGGACTCGGTCGATTTTCCTGTGGAGACATCAGGGCCCCAGGGGGACGGGGGGTGCCCGATTTGAGGTTTATCCCCCTGGCAAGCTCCAGTCACGGGAACGCATACCTCCTGGATGATGGAAAGACGTGTCTCCTGATCGAGTGCGGGGTGAGTTACAAAAAGCTTCAACGCCTGACCGGCTTTGGAGTCTCCGGCATCATTGGATGCTTGATCTCACACGAACATCACGATCACGCCGGATGCTACGAACAGCTCATCAAAAGTGGCATTCCTGTCTATGCCAGCCGAGGGACAGCGGAGGCCCTTGAGTGTGACTTGTTCGAGATACTGGAAGACAGAGAGCGCGTAACGATAGGGAGCTTTGAAGTCCTCCCCTTCCCGACCTTTCACGACGCAGCAGAGCCGATGGGTTTCTTGATCCGCAGCCAAAGCGACGGAGAAAAACTGGTATTTGCCACAGATACTGTAAATCTTGGCTATCAGTTCCCGGAGGTCAACATAGCGGCGATCGAGTGCAACTACGATGAGAACATCCTATCCAGGACGGAACGGATGCCGGAAAAGGTGCGTCACCGGATCACAAACAGCCACATGTCCGTGGTCCGGGCATGCCTCTGGCTGGAGCGTCTGGACAAAAGCCGATTGAAGGAAGTTTATCTAATGCATCTCTCTGATGCATGTTCCGATGAGCACAATTTTCATCGGATGGCACAATGTGCGGTGGGCAGCTCCGTCAGAATAATGATCTGCCCAAAAGAAAAGAAGTGACTGGCGGGGGGCTGGATGGCTCTGGCCCCTCCCATAGAAAGCGGGTGATAGGATGGCGGGACGCCCGAAGGAGGGCATCGAGTTCTCGGGATGGGCGGCGGACGTATTTGAAGACCCAAAGATAGACAAACTGATTGACGGCCAGGGTGCGGCTGGATTTACGATCTACTTCTATCTTTGCCAAAGGGCTTTCGGGCTCCACGGATACTTTTTGCCATGGACCTGCGATGATGCCGCGAGCACCGCGAGAAGGATAGGCGGCGGAGTTGGGTCAAAGACAGTACAGGATACTGTCGGGCTGTGCTTGCGTATTGGCTTGTTTGACCGCATGCTGTACGAGGGGCACGGAATACTTACGAGCAGGGGTATTCAGCGGAGCTTTGTCCCGGCGCTGAGGCGTCGGAGGGTAAAGTCTGTCATAGCCGATTATTGGCTTTTGGATGCCGACGAGAGCGCCGGTCTGGTTTTCATACCCAAAAATGAGCGGTGACCGCCATTTGTCGCTTGCAAATGCCCATTTGCGTGCTGCAAATGACACATAGGATAGGATAGGTATAGGAATAGGATAGGTAGCACTCTAAAACCTATAGTCCCTACTTCTAACGGGGGGCGTTCTACCGGAAATCTATCGATAGAAGAAGAGAAATCGCCTCAAGAACTGCCCGCCCCACCCATTTAGGAGAAAAAAACTGATGGAATACAACGATGTTGAAAAGTTGTTCAATCTACTGGAGCATCTTTACCAAGGGAGGAAAAAGTCAAGAGATAAGGTGACGGTCGCCATCTGGCATGAAGTGTTTAAGCCGTGGAGTTATGAGCAGGTCAGGGATGCAGTGATCAGGAGGTCCAGGGAAAAGAAGTTCATGCCAGACCAATCAGAAATCGCTGAATATCTCCCAAGGGCCGATGGAGGGTCTAAAATGGGGAGGCCCCGGCCGCCGAGCGAATGGGAGAGAAGGTGCCTGGAACAGTCAATCAGGTGGCAGGAACAGTGGCACGAGGACCTGCAAAGGCGCGGCCTTCCAACGATGCGAGAGGCATTGGAGCGCGGAATGTCCCTTCCGGAATGGAGGGCAACGTTGATAGAAGCTGGAGTGTGGAAATAGAAGATGAGAGCAGATACAAACGAATTGATCTCGCTGGAAGATACGGTTCTAAGCGAGGGTCTAGAAGCACTTAAAGAGCGCCGCCGTCTAAGAACGATCACTGCTGAGCAGGAAATGGCAAAGAGAGGAGCCATGATCTATGAGTACGACCGGAGAAAAAGAATGGCGGAGGGCACCGAAAGGCTGGCAAGGTGGTACGCAGATCTCCGCAAAAATATCGAAGCCGCCCAAAACCGCTACAGGAAAGAGCGGACCCTTGAGGCAGCTGACATGTTATCGGATGTTCTGGATGGGATGGTAAGACATGCATGAAAATCCATGTTGGACCTGTCAGAAAGCATGCGGAGGGTGCTCCTGGAGCCGCAGCTTTTCTCCGGTGCCAGGCTGGAGGGAGTGAGTGTATGACCTGGAGAAAAATCGATGGCTATCAATACCCTTACCGCATTAACGAGGAGGCCCAGGTCCAGAAGTGGGACGGAAAACAGTGGATCGATATCAGGGCAAGAATCAGCGGAAACCGGGCGGTGGTCTACCTGCGGACAGTGGAAGGGAAACAGTACAAGGCGGCTCTTGTGCGGCTAATGGATGATGCCTTTTGGGAAGGCCGGGCAAAGCGGGATGGACTACATATAACACACCGAAACGGCGTCAAGCTGGACTGTGAGCTGAGAAATCTTGTTGCGGTCAAACCAGGACAGGCTGGGCGAAAATATCATGGACGGCCCCATAAAAGGCCCGTTATTCGCCTGGACCTGCACGGGAATGAAGTGATATATCCAAGCGTCACCGATGCGGCCAGGAAGAACAGCTTGTCTATCTCTGCTATGGACAGGAGGCTATACCATGGTGTGCTAGACCCCAGAGGATATCGGTTCGAGCTTTTGAATCAGCGTAGAAAACGAAAGGAGAAAACAGCATGATCGAGGACGTTCGGGCTGCCCTCCTGGGCGACCACGAGGCCGCCAGGCGGCTGACGGATGCGGGGGTGCTGGTGGCGTGTCCGTTCTGCGGGGGGAACAATATTTCTGAACGGGAATCTGCCTGTTTATTTGGGCGGTCTTCATATCAAAGAACTTATAAGTACGTTTTTTGCGAGGACTGCTATTGTAAAACTGCTGATTATGGAACCAAGAAAAAGGCCCGCCTCGCCTGGAACACCCGCGCGCCGATCCTGAGCGCGGAGGAGATGGAGATGATGGAGGGGATGAAATGACACGGGAAGAAGCGGTTGAGATACTGATGACAGCCAGGGAGATGTATCCTGGAAAATCGGTAATCAGGGACGCATTTACGCTGGCCCTCACCGCCCTCCGCCCCGTCAGCCGGGAGCAGGTGGAGAGGATGGCGGGTGAATGGGTTCAGGATATCAATAAGGGGCCAGCGGTATTCTATTGTAGTTCTTGCGGCGAAAGTTTCGAGATTCATTCCTATGAGTTTCAAAAGTATAGATTTTGTCCGTTCTGTATGGCTCCCATGACGGACGTGGCCGAGGAGATGGTGATGGAGAGATGGGAGGCACTGAAAGATGACCAGGCCTGAATTTATTGCCCTGATTGGTCAGGATATCGTGGTAGATTATCCATTTTTCAAGGAAATCCAGCGGTGGAGTATGAAAAATTTTTCCTATGACCCTAATACAGACACTATCACTCATAACCGTTTGCTTGTAAATGCAGAGGTCATGATTCCGCGCATGAGCAATCCCCACAAAGGGAAGGCCACGCATGGTTAAGGAGGCGCTGAAAGATGGACCGGAACAATGAAACTATTCGGTTGGCAAAGAAAGCCGCTGACGCATGGAAGCAAACTGACACATATCATCAAGCGGCTCAAATCATTGATATGCTGATTTCTGCATTGGAGGGAGATCCCACCCTCACCCCGCCGAACGAGCCGCTGACGAGAAAAGGAGATGAAAATAGTGAACGGTGAGATTTGGAAGCCAATCGTGGGATATGAAGGGCTGTATGAGGTCAGCAATAAAGGAAGAGTTCACTCTCTTCCAAGAATGGTTCACTATAATTCTGGATATGAAAAACGAAATAACGGGAAAATATTAACTCCTTCAAAGGCTTCTAAGTATAAGAACTGTGACTATTATCGGGTATCGCTTTCAAAAGATAACAAGGCAAAAGCGATCCCAGTACATAGGTTAGTCGCAGAACACTTTATCCAAAGAAAAGAAGGGTGCAATTTTGTCAATCACATTGACGGAAACAAGCACAACAACAGTGCAGACAATCTTGAATGGGTGACCTCAAAGGGCAATAAACTTCATGCGGTTTATACGGGTCTTGATATTCCGTATTTTGGGATTAAAAAAGTATACTGCATAACAAACGGAGAGGTTTATCCGTCAGCATCGTTTGCCGCAAGAAAATTGGGATTACTTGACACCTCAATCGCAAAAGTGTGCAGAGGAAGATATAAACATACTGGAGGGATGGTGTTTCGATATGTCTGATAATAGAGCATTAACGCTGGAGCAGCTGCGGGAGATGGAGCAATCAACCCCTGTCTGGTGGGATTATATTCCGTGTTGGGTATTGGTGCGTAGAGGGTCAGTTTTGGCTTTTGGAAGCGAGCCGCACAAAGTGGAAAATCTTTTGGGGAACTTTTATCGCCGCCCGCCGGAGGGAGAGGAGGAACCATGATGGACATTGAAAAGCTGATCGTCAGCCTTAGATCCCCATCATGGCAGGATCTTGAGGACCCGGACGCACCCCTTTTAGAAGATGCCGCCACCGCCCTCTCCACACTCCAGGCCGAAAACGAGAAGCTGCGGGACGAAGTAGAGCGGCAAAGGAGGAGCGCAGACAATAGGCAACACCTCTATGAAAATGCAGAACGGGCATACATGAAAGTTCTGATCGAGCTGGAGCAGGTGAATCGGGAGAATGAGACCCTAAAACATGCATTACAAAATTGGCACGAGGAGGTCTGACATGGAACGCGCAACACAGAAAGATGAACGCGGCTATTATCTTGTTGGGGATGGCATTTACAGTGATGAGGGAACTCCAGAGAAATTCCGGGGTGACGATGTTGACCGCCTCGCCGCCTACGAGGACACGGGCCTGGAGCCTTGCGACTATTCCGCCATGGCCCACGCTCTGGAGCAGGCGGAACGAGCCAGAGAAGATCTGACAGAAATGATCCGCCAGATTGGGGCAACGGGGCTTGACCGCCTCCGCGAACTGGCCCAGGCGGACAAGGAGGGCATTTCACCGTGTACATTTTGCAGATTCAATCCTCCGTCAAGTGGTGATGGGAAACCATGTTGTATGTGCCCGGCAGAGGCCGCACTACGGAGGGAGCTAGAATGAGTACATTTGGAGATTGTCCAAAACAATCAATTTATGAAGATATTTGTTACCACCAGAGTCAAAATAATATCTCCAAGGTAGAACTTATGACAATGTTGGCTGAAATTATTGCCTATATAGGGGAGAATTTTGAATGAAGGAGTACATCGAGAGGGAAGCTATCAGCAAGGCTTATATGGATTTATGCCTGGCGAAAAGCAAACTGGCGAAATCAAGAAAGGGCGCAACCTTTTTCCAAAGCGATTTGTTGCCTGAAACAGAGCCTACCACCAAAGAACTGTTTAGGCTTGTTATGGCGATGCCCACCGCCGACGTTGCGGAGGTGAGATGGAGCCCAGTAATCGGATTTGAAGGGAAATATGATATTTCAACACTGGGGCAGGTGCGGAATAACAAAGGGGCTATATTAAAGCCAACGCTCAAAAGAACCACAGGGACAGTCTACAAAGTTGTTCGCCTTTGGAAAGAAGGACAATATCACACAAAATATATTCATCGGCTTGTTGCCGAAGCGTTTATTCCGAATCCAGAAGGGCTTCCGATCATAAACCATAAAGATGAAGACGGCACAAATAATTTGATTGAGAACCTTGAATGGTGCACACAAAAGTATAATACGAATTACGGAACTGGGCTAATTAGGATGGCGAAAAAGAGGAAAGGGATTCCTCTCGCAAAAGAGCATAAGGAAAAAATCGCACGTTCTGTGTCAGCATATTATAAAACGCATGTTTCCACCTGTAAGGGAATTCCAAGCAAAAACAGAAAACCAGTTATCAAATGCAATAAAGATGGAGCAGAAATAAAGAGATATTCCTCGATTGCGGAGGCGACAGAAGGAGACCTGTCTAAAGTTAGGAATATAACTGCAAACTGCAACGGGAAAAGAAAGTCGGCGTATGGATTTGTTTGGAAGTGGGACAAGGAGGACAAGCATGAGGCTGGGTGATTTAGAAGTCGCAAGGAGATTGCTGTTAAACTATTATCCCTGTGTCAATGAGGATACGCACAAGAGCAACTACATGGGTGACACGCTCATGTCCTATGAAGTGGCGGATATGATTGAGGATTGCATTGAGAACACACCCACCATCTCCGCCGTGCCTGTGGTCAGGTGCAGGGAGTGCAAGTATCACAAACCAATTGATTATTGCACGAAGCACAAGCAAACAGGTTGGTTTGATGATAATTTTTGCAGTTATGGAGAGCAAAGGGAGGCCACCCATGACTAAGTGCTGCGCCACCTGCGCATGGTACGAGGACTTCCAGGGCGTGTGCTGTAACGGGGATTCCCCGCACCGCGCCGACTTCACGGAGCCGGATCAGCGGTGCAGAGAGTGGGAAAGGAAGGAGGCTAACCATGAGCAGTGAACTATGGCTCGGCTATGTGGCGGAGGATGATATGCCTGATACGGCAAAACATAAGGAGGAGGCCAACATGGACAAACCGAGAATTTGTGAGGTGCTGGGGGTTGAGAAAGGAGAGAGGTTTGACGCTGGCCCATATAAAGACGCCTATATAGATTCGTTTGGAACCATACGAACGAACATGGGTACGCTGATGGACGCTGATCGAGTGTGCGAACTCATCAACCACCCAGACCGCATCATCCGCAAGCCCCGCTGGACGGAGCAGGAGGTGGAGATAGTGAAGAACCTGCTTGAAGTGGTTGGCCCCGCAGAATTAAGAAAAGTTGCCGATATGGTAACAATGAAAGTTGACGGGAAGATCATCTATCTTCGCAAAGACGCATTCCCATCGCTGAAAAATGAGATGGTCGTTACACTTTACGAAATCATCGGAGGTGCGGAATGAGTAAGCACTGGATAGATAATGGGGATTCATGGATTTGTCCAATTTGCGCACATGAAGAAGAAAACCCCAATAAATTTCCTAATTCTGAATGTCCAGTTTGTGGATTTCAGGACCCAAAAGATGCAAACAAGGACCAGCAGGTCAAAGCTGACGCAGGAAAGCCTCGCCCTACGCTCACTCCCGTCAGCCTGATCGATGCTGTGACAGCGGTCCGCATGTACGGAAACGAAAAGTACCATGATCCTGAGAACTGGCGGCAAGTGGAGCCGCAGCGTTACAGGGACGCACTCTACCGGCACTGGCTGGCCTATCTCAAGGGTGAGAAGTGCGATCAGGAAAGCGGCCTGCCTCACCTGTGGCATTTGGCTACAAACGCGGCGTTTTTGATTGAGATGGAGAGCTCCATCCACGACGGGGAGGGCGGACAGCGTGAGGAGGGATAGCCTTTGACCAGCCAAGGAATAGAAACATTTCTCTCCTATCTACGAGAAACCGAGCAACGATACCATATGTCCGAAGTGAACGAGCAGGAAGCAAATAATGAGACTCAGGATATCCTACATAGCTTGGAGCTTCAGGATCATGACTATCACGACTTTGCTCGTCTATCGAAGGAGCTGAGAGGAGTTCGCCAGAAAAGACGGGCTGCAAAAGACACTATGAGTGAGACGGCCCCGGTGCTTGATTGGATAGACCAAAACCGCCCAACAATCAAAAGCCTTGAACGACTCCTGGGTGATGTGCGGAAAGCTGAGAAGAGCACTGCCAATCGAATCTATACTCCCAGGGCGAGGAGGGATAGCCCTTGAACGAGTTCCCGGAGAGGCTGAGGAGGCTGAGGGAGAGAAATGGGTTGAAAATGTGCGCTTTATCTGAGTGCTGCGACCTAGATAGAAATGCAATCGGAAGATTGGAGCGAGGAGAAATAGAGCCATCCAGGAAAGCATTAGAAGGACTGGCTGACCGGTTTGATGTTTCGGTTGATTACTTATTGGGGCGCACGGACTGGCCGAATAGCCCACCGAAAAGCCAAAAACTTTTATCATCTCATAAAAAATTTTGATAGATTCACACATTTGTGAAAAATATGACTTGTACATGCGACAATGGGAGCATGGGGGCATACCCTGTGCTCCCTATCTCTTTCTTCTTCTTCCTGCACCCGTCGGGAAGTGCAAATAAAAACCGCCCCACTAGGGGGCGGAATCTCCAAATCGTTCAACTGGAATATTTAATGCATTGGCCAATCTGATGGCTGTTTTAACCTCGATCTGACCGAGGTCGATCTCTCCGGACTCATATTTCGCAATAGACCGTCGGCTGGTTCCGGCCATATCTCCAAGAGCCTGCTGGGTCAGACCGGCGGATTTTCTGATGGATTTAAATTCCTGCCCTGTCATATTTACTCCTTCCAAGGGAGCTCACGCCCGTTTTTATAGCACCAGCCCTTGTTCTCGTCGTATTTGATATAGCTGTAATCATTGAGAGAATGAGCCAGTTCTGCTCGATAGGTTTGTTCATCGCTAAAATAAACGCAGCCATCCTCGTCCTGCTCAATCCAGTATCCGTTTCCATCATAAATTGTCTTCATATCATTTACCTCCTTGGATTTTCCATCTTGATAGTATTATTATATGCCTTTTAATTCGCATTTTCAATTGACGAAACAAACAAAAATGTGACTTTTGATTCTCACATTTGCACAATATGCCTCTCCTCGCCGCATGAGGCGGGCGGTGGCACCAACTAAGGAATGGGATGGCTGCACGATGAAAGACCCGTTTGAATTGCTCAGAGAGGCATCAGAGGCATACAATAACGATTTACGCCCCTGGGAACAGCCCAAAGAATATTGGGATAAACTGAAAAAGTTTTGCGATTACTCAGAGCACTGGAGAAAAGAAGAAGAGAAAGACATCGTAAGGCCAAAGCCAAAAGACATAGGGGTAATTCACAGAGAGACAACAGAATGGGACGTGTTCCATGAGCTTTCAATGAAACGGCTCAAAAGAAATGGAATTCATTTGTGAACATAACACCGGGCAGTTCGGTGGGGCAGCGGTTGCTGGACAACAAGGGCCAGCCATTGGAAGAGGCCGAACTAAAATAATAATGCTGCCAGGCCCGCGGAAAGCCTGACCAAACCCGCAGCATACCCCGAAAGGGGTATATATACCGCGCCCTGTTGCACGAGACGGGGACGGGATCAAAAGTTTTTATATGAGGTGGTGAGCATGGCTGCACGGCTGACAGATAAGCAGAAGAAGAAAATCGTTGCTGACTATGTGCAGCTGGGCAGTTATAACGCAACAGCAAAAGTAAATGGCGTTTCTCTTAACACGGTGAAGAAAATTGTGCAAGGAAATGCAGATATTGCAGAAATGTGCAATCAGAAAAAAGACGAGAACACCGCCGATATTCTGGCCTACATGGAAAGCCAGAAGGGCCTTGTGTGTGAGATCATCGGTAAAGGGTTGGCTGCGCTCAACGACCCGGAGAAGTTGGCAGAGGCTACGCCTGCGCAAATCACTACCGCGCTTGGGACGCTCATCGACAAATTCACGGCCTTCGGCGGCGGACCAGGCGATACGGCCAAGGATGACGGCTTGAGCCAGAGCCTGAGAGAACTTGCGGAGGGGTTGGGAGGCGATGATTAGCCCGCAGCAAAAGAAAATCCTGGCTTTCCCCTATTCCCGCTACGACGCCATCATCTGCGATGGCGCGGTCCGCTCCGGCAAGACCTCCATCATGATGTGGGCCTTTGTGGACTGGGCAATGCGGGAGTTTTCCGGCCAGCGGTTCGGCATCTGCGGCAAGACAGTGGACAGCGCAAGCAAGAACATAATCGTTCCGTTTACCGCTATGACGCTGGCGAAAGAAAAGTACACTATCCGCTGGCGGCGGTCGGAGAAGATTCTGGAGGTCCGCCGGGGGGCCGTAACGAACTGGTTCGAGGTGTTCGGCGGAAAGGATGAATCCAGCGCAGCCCTAATTCAGGGCCGGACGCTGGCAGGTGTTCTGCTGGACGAGGTGGCGCTCATGCCCAGGTCCTTTGTGGAGCAGGCCCTGGCCCGTTGCTCCGTGGACGGGGCAAAGCTGTGGTTCTCCTGCAACCCGGATTCCCCACAGCATTGGTTTTACCTGGAGTGGATAAAGAAGCACAAAGAGCGCAACGCCTTGTACCTGCATTTCACCATGCGGGATAACCCTGGGCTGAGTGAAAAGACGCTGGAGCGGTATGAGAACATGTATACCGGCGTGTTTTATGATCGGTTTATCCGTGGCCTTTGGGTGGTGGCGGAGGGGCTTATCTACCCACACTTCGGCGAGAACTGTATCACGGACGAGGACCCGCCAGCGGGCCGGTATTATATCTCCGTGGACTACGGGACGCTCAACCCCTTTTCTGCAGGTCTTTGGTGCGTAACAAAGCAAGGAGCGGTTCGCATCAATGAATATTATTACAGCGGGCGTGGGACGCAAGAGCAGCTGACCGATGAGGAGTATTACCAGGCGATACGGGAACTGGCAGACGGCTATAACGTGGACTATGTGGTCATTGACCCGTCGGCGGCGTCTTTCATCACAACAGTATTCCGGCACAACGAGTTCCACGTGGTCAAAGCGAACAATGACGTAATGGACGGGATACGGCGGACATCCGTCTATCTCAAAAGCGACAAGCTCAAAATACACCGCCGGTGCAAGGACGCTATCCGGGAGTTCGGTCTGTACCGCTGGGACGAGGACTCAACGGTGGACAAGGTCATCAAGGCGGATGACCACGCCATGGACGATATACGATATTTCGCAAACACTATTCTGGTTCGGCATTTCCCGGTAATGAGGTGAACGAATGACCATCATCGACAAATTGAAATCATTGGGCTTTGCCACCATCAACGAGGGATTTTACGGTAAGGTCCAGGAGTGGAAGTCCTGGTATGAGGGCGACGTGAAGGGATTTCATCGTTACCGGGTGCGCAATGGGGCCGGGATTGTGCGGTGCAAGCGGTACACGCTCAACATGGGGAAGAAGATCCCGGAGGACTGGGCAAATCTCCTGATGAATGAGCGGGTTGAAATTACCCTGGACGGAACGAAAGAGCAGGAGTTTATTGACCGGGTGCTGGAAGAAAACAATTTCCGGGTGCGCTCAAACGAGATGCAGGAAATGGCCTTCGCTCTTGGCACGGTGGCTTTTATCCCCCGCGTGGTTGGCATGGGGTTCACCGAGGCGGGGCCCGTTCCCGGAAGCGCCACAGATATCATCATCGACTATGTGACGGTGGAGCATATCTGGCCCCTGGCCTGGCAGAACGGCATTATTACCGAGTGTGCCTTTGACAATATCGTCAATGTCAATGGGGACGATTACTGCTACCTGCAAATCCACAGGAAGGTCAACGGCCTGTATGACATTGAGAACCGGCTGTATACATACCGCAACCAGAACGTGGATGCTGAGGTGCCGATGGCATCGGTGCAGGGATTTGAGAGGGTGCCGCCCGTGGTTCACACCGGAAGTAACCGGCGGCAATTCGTCATTGACCGGCCCAATATCGCCAACAACTTCGATTACTCCATCCCACTCGGGATTTCGGTCTACGCCAACGCTATCGACAGCATGAAGGGCGTGGATATTGCCTTTGACAGCTACGTCAATGAGTTTGTACTTGGGAAAAAACGGGTGATGGTCAAGCCGTCCGCCCAGCAGTATTTGGATGGTGAGCCTGTCTTTGACCCTGATGATCTTGCCTATTATGTGTTGCCGGAGGATATCGAGAGCGGAGCCGCCATCCAGCCCATTGATATGAAACTCCGAACGTCGGAACACACTCAGGGAGTGCAGACCCAGCTTAATCTGCTGTCCAGCAAGTGCGGATTTGGCGAGACCTACTACCGATTTGACGGCGGGAACATCACCACCGCCACCCAGGTCATCAGCGAGAATTCCACCATGTTCCGCACCATCAAGAAGCACGAAATTATCTTGGAGAGCGCCATCAAGGAGCTGTGCCGGATCATTCTCCACCTCGGCAACACGGCAATGGGGGCGGGGCTGAATGAGGATGCAGAGGTCACCATTGACTTCGATGATTCCATCATCGAGGATAAGACGACCGAGCGGAACAACGACCGCCAAGACCTTGCGGCGGGCATTATGAACCCGTGGGAGTACCGTATGAAGTGGTACAACGAGGACGAGGCCACAGCAAAGAAGATGCTCCCCAAGATGGAGGATATGACGGACGAGGAGGAAGAGGAGATTGAATGAAATATCCCTTCACTCCAGAACTATTAGACTCCCTCCCGGAAGAGCTGGCGGAACTGTACCGCTCCCTAGAACTGAAACTGCTGGATGAAATTTGTTCCCGCCTAAAAATCGCCGGTGAGCTGAACGAAGTGACGGTACAGGATATTCGGGCATTGCGCTCCCATGGCATCGACCTGAGCGAGATTGAGAAAGCCATCCAGCGAACCGCCAACATCTCCCGGAAAGAACTGGACAAGCTGCTGGACGAGGTGGTAGAGCGCAACCAGCGGTATTATACCGACCTCATTGACTTAGCGGGCGTGACACAGCCGGAGACGATGGTGAGTTCTGCCGATATTAACGCCATACTCTCCCAAGCACAGCGGGAAGTTGGAAACCTGACCCGCTCCATGGGCTTTCTGTTGGACAACGGGCGAACCATGCTGCCCTATGCAAGGGCTTACCAGTGGGCGCTGGACAGCGCGGAGATGCAGATCATGAGCGGGGCTATATCCTATAATCAGGCTATCAAGAGCGCCGTCAAGCAGCTTGCAGACAGCGGACTCCGCATGGTGGACTATGAGAGCGGCCACCGGGACCATATCGACGTAGCGGCCCGCCGTGCAGTGATGACGGGTGTATCCCAGATCTGTGCCAAGTACACGGAGCAGAGCGCGGAATATCTGGAGACACCATACTTTGAGATATCAGCTCACATCGGAGCCCGGGACAAGGGCGTTGGATGGCAGAATCACAAGGCATGGCAAGGCCGTGTGTACTCTGTCAGAGCCGGTGACAAGTATCCGAACATCTACGAGGTGTGTGGCCTGGGCTATGTGGACGGCTTGGAAGGAGCAAACTGCCGCCATATTAGGACGGCCTTTGTGGATGGTGTGATGGAGCGCACATACACAGACGAACAGCTGGTCCACATTGACGACGGCCACGACGTGGACTTTGAGGGTAAGCACTATACAGCCTATGAGGCTACCCAGAAGCAGAGGCAAATTGAGCGGACCGTCCGCAGGCTGAAGCGGGAACAGGCGGCATACAAGGCCGCAGGGTTGAAAGAGGACGCCCAAGCGGTGACAGCCCGCATTCGGCGGCTAAACGCAGAATACAAGTCGTTCAGCGAGGCCGCGGGGCTGCCGTTGCAGCGGGAGCGGATGAAAGTTACCTATACCGATGTGGCATCTGAGCAAATGGCTTCAGCCCTCAAAATACAGCGCGATGCGGAAGCACCGATCAGGCAGGCAATCCAAAGCGGTGGGTATCCGTTGGAAATCAATCCAGAGAAACAAGCGCGGCATATGGCTGGTATGGCTATACCGGGTAGAAGTGTAATAACGGTTTCTATGGAGGAGTTACAAGCCATCATAAACGCAAAGGCAGGTAGCGGGAAAATCAATCTTACAGATGATTTTAAAAAGTGGAAAAACACAGAAATTATTGATGCTGGAAAAGAAATTGGCTATACGATCAACAGAAATGGTGATATAATGATTGCAAGAAGCATCAAAATCCACTACAGTAAAAGCGGCACTCATGGTGTCCCATTTTCGGGGAGGTGGAAAAAATGATAATTGAAAATCCTGAGATTTACTTCGGAAAGAAAATTAAAGTTTTTTCCATAAGCGGGCGCATGACGATTGGGGAGCTCTATGGGTATGATTACGACTTTGACGATGATGGAAATGAGTTTCTGGAGTTCGATGTGGAGAATGAAAACGGTTTGCTGATCGGATTTACGGAAGATGAGATTAAACGCATCGAAATTGTCGGGGGAAGCGAATGACAAAAAAGATCAACGGAAGAATGTGGTACTGCTGCCCGCACTGCGGGAAAGCACTTTTCCCAATCCGGGCAGATACGAAGGTACAAAACATGCCATTCCGATGCAAAGCATGTAAGCACGATATCGAAGTGAATATTGCATAGAGCCAAGAGCCTGTGAGCCAAGAGCCATTGAACCGGTTACGAACTGTAACGGTTTGATGGCTCTTTCTATTTTGCCGAGAGGCGTAAAACCGCAGGGCGACGGCCCTGACAAAAAACGGAGGTATTTATGAGCGAACCTATCAATAACCCTACCCCGGCCCCTGCGCCGGAGCCCGCCCCTGAGAAAACCTTCACTCAGGCGGAGGTTGACACCTTGATTGGCAAACGGCTTGCAAAAGCCATGAAGGGCATGCCCAGCGAGGAAGAAATGACCGCTTTCCGTACATGGAAGGAAGGTCAGGCTGGTGAGAAAGAACGCTGGGATAAGCTGACCGGAGAGCGGGATACGCTGGCCGGAAGGCTTACCGCCGCAGAGGCGGAGCGGGACCAGCTGAAGCGGGACCTGTATCTGGCCCAAAAGGGCCTGACCGGCGAGGAGGCGGAGTTTATCGCTTTCAAGGCAGGGAAGATGGTGAACGATAAGACCACCTTTGAGCAGGCTGTGGACGCGCTGACCGCTGACCGCAAAAAGACCACTTTTGACTGGACCGCTCCTGTGGGTGGCGGAAGCTCCAAAACAGGAGAAAACGACCTGATGAATGCCCTGATTCGGGGCGCACTGAAATGAAAGGAGAACCTAAATGGCTGTTGATATTATTGATAGAAGTAAACTTTCCGGGCTTATTCCTGAACCCGTGACCCGTGAGATTATCCAGGGAGCCGTAACGGAGTCCGCCGTGCTGCGAATGGCCAGACGGCTGCCAAACATGACCAGTAAGACTCAGACCCTTAACGTGCTGGACGCACTGCCCACCGCCTACTTTGTGAACGGCGAGGCTACGACTGGAGCGTCTGACTCCAAGGCATCCCTCAAAAAGACCACCAACATGGCATGGGACAAGAAAAAGATCTACGCCGAGGAGATTGCAGTTATCGTGCCAATCCCTGAGGCGGTGCTGGATGACAGCGACTACGACATCTGGGGTGAAGTACGCCCCCGTCTCCAGGAAGCATTCGGCAAGGTCATCGACGCCGCTATTCTGTATGGAACGGACAAGCCCACCTCCTGGCGTGATGGCTTGGTCCCTTCTGCTACCACTGCAAACGCTGTTGTGACTGCTACCAGCGATATTTTCAAGGACATCATGGGCGAGGGCGGCGTGATCGCCAAGGTAGAAGAGAGCGGTTACATCCCCAATGGTGTAATGGCCGCCATCCAGATGCGTGCCAAGTTGCGCGGCCTGGTTGACAAGAATGGACAGCCCATCTTCAAGACCGACATGCAGGGTGATACCCGCTACGCACTGGACGGCATGAGTATGTATTTCCCTGTAAACGGCGCTTACGATCCGGAGGAATCCCTTGCCATCGTAGGCGATTGGAGCCAGCTGGTCTACGCCATTCGGCAGGATATGACCTTCAAGATTTTTGACAGCGGCGTGGTGCAGGACCCCACTACCGGGAATATCCTGTATAACCTGATGCAGAACGACATGGTGGCCCTCCGCGCCGTTATGAGGCTAGGCTGGGAGATCCCCAATCCCATCAATGCATATAACGTGGGCCTGGAAAATGCTTTCCCTTTTGCTGTTTACGCACCGGCGGGGGGTTAAGCGCGCGCCTCTCGGGGCTGACGATTGGCGCGCTAACACTCACTCCGACGTTTGACCCAGATACGACGGAGTACACAGCCACAACGACCAACGCAACAAACACTGTAACGGCCACACCAGAGGACGAGGATGCAACTGTGACCATCCTTAACGGAGAGAGCCCTGTTGACAACGGCACGGCGGCAACTTGGACGGAGGGGGCTAACACCCTGACCATCACTGTGAAAAACGGGGTAGCCCAGAAGGTTTATACCGTCACCATCACAAAATCGGTCTAAAAGGAGGCTCTATAATGGCTTATGTAGACTATGGGTATTACACAACCACATACCTTGGGACAGCCATTATGGCATCCGATTTCCCACGCCTGTCTCTGCGTGCAAGTTCGTTTTTGGACTACTATACACAGGGACGGGCAGCTCAAAACAAGGATCTGGATGCCGTGAAGATGGCTTGCTGCGCTGTCGCTGAACAGTATCAGGCCATCGACACGGCCCAGGCACTGGCGCAGAAGTCTTTGTCTGCTGCACTGTCCCAGGATGGCGGAGAACTTAAGAGCCAGACTGTGGGAAGCTGGTCTAAGACTTACCAGAGCGGAGGCGAGAGTGCGGCACAGGCGGCCGCCTCCGCCACCTCCGTAAAAGCTGGCCTGGCGGAAGCGGCGAATATGTACCTGGCCGGGACCGGCCTGCTCTACCGGGGAAGGGGGTGCGTCTGTGTTCCCCCATACTGTGACGCTCTATAACGTGTCGGTGGAGATTGACCCGGCCACTATGAAGGAAACGACGGTCAACCATATCACAGTGCTGGAAGGCGTTCTTCTGGATGCGGTGAAGGGGAAAAACGTCAACGAGAGCGGACTTGTGGACGCCGATGCTGTAACACTCTACATACCGACCAACGCATCCGCCACTGACGGTGTGACCGGCGAGAAGAAGCGTTACGTTGGACCCGTGGAGTTTTGGAACGGCGAGAGCCGGGACGGGATGTGGACCCTATCTCCCGGGCAGAACACCTTTTTTGTCAAGGGGAAGGCCATCCACCCGGACTGGAGTAGCCAGAAGATATCAGCCGCCTATGACTACGTCTATGACGTGAAAACGGTTGACTTCAAGGACTTCGGGGGGGAGATGTCCCACTGGGAAGTAGGTGGAGCCTGATGTTGAAATTCAATGTGCATACGTCCGGCCTGGATTCACTGCGCGAAAAAGTTTCATCTGCAAGCGATAAAGCAGCCCACATAGTGGCAGTACAGGTCCGCAAGGATACATCGCCATATGTTCCGGCGCTGACAGGGGATCTGGACCGGAGGACTCGGGTGGATGGTTCCAGAGTTATTTATCCTGGGCCACAATCTCGTTACCTATACCACGGAAAGCTGATGGTAGATCCCGCTACAGGCAGCAGCTACGCACAGAAAGGCAGCACAAAGGTGCTGACGGACAAGAACCTGGTATTCAGCAAGGCCATGCACGGACAGGCACAATCCCACTGGTTCGAGGCCAGCAAGGCAGAAAACATAGAGAAGTGGGTCCGTGTGGCGGACAAGGCGGTGAAGCGTGATCTCTGAAAAAAAAGAAAAGCCTCGGATGCTGGCAACGGCGGAAGAGGTAGACAAGATTTCCCGCTCCATGAATGTGTGGGTGAACACCTTCCCAGAGAAGCCGGTCACAATGATCAAGTACGAATCGCTGGACATTGCCATCGGGGAAGAGACGGCCATGGCCCTGTCCACCATCCAGGGGACCTATATTACCAAGCAGTACATTTTGGGCGGATACCAGGCGGAGTATCAATTCAAACTGATCTACCGCATCAAGCCTGGAAACAGCAACGACCGGAGATTGGAAGCAGACGAGCTACTGAACCACTTCGGGGACTGGGCCAGGAAGAACCTGCCCGACCTTGGAGATGGGGTTCGTGCGCTGAAGGTAGAGCCGACAACCCAATCTTCCAAATTCGCCTCCTATGAGGGGGGCATTGAGGATTACCAGATTTTAATGAAGCTGACCTATGAGGTCGGCGTGTGAAAGGAGAAGCAAAATGCCTAATTCTGATTTAACATTTAACACCACGCCCGGCCAGACCGTGGGCCGAGAAATGTTGATTGCTTATCTAAACACAGGGGAAAATGAGACACCTAAGTGGTCTCCAATCGGCAAGCGAGTGGAGGACAGCTCCTCTGAATACGACTGGCAAACCAAAACAAAAGTGGATATTTTCGGAAATACTTACACAAATGGAAAGAAGCCTACAATTACTCAGACATTTGATCCGTGTGAACTGGATGCAGACGATGCGGCACAGAAGAAGATTTGGAATTTGGCTATCAAAGATCAGAATGTCAATGCTTTGATGAACCAAGATATGCTGATAGTTCATCTGTATGCAGGAACAGCCAACACGGCGGTGTTTGCGGAGCGGTATTCTTCCTGTTCCATTCTTCCTAGTGGGCTCGGAGGAGAAGGGGGCGGCACCATCGGAATGCCTCTTGATGTGACCTATGGAGGAACACGGACTGTTGGAACAGCATCTATTAGCGGCGGAACAGTCACATTTACAACGGAAGAAGTAGGGGTCTAACACATGAAAGAATTGAATTTTGATAGCGGACTCGTTGCCTATTCATTAAATGGAAAGTGTGAAGTATCCTTCAACCCAACTGACAGCAATTTTGTAGAGCGTCTGTATTCTGCTTTTGAGGACTTGGACAAGAAGCAGGAGAGCTACAAGGCTCAGATTGAGAAGATGGCGGACAAGAAGGAAATCTTCGAGTTTGCCAGGGAGCGGGATGCGGAGATGCGCGGTATCATCGATGGCGTATTTGATGCGCCTGTGAGCGAGGCGGTGTTCGGAGGGATGAATGTCTATGCCATTGCAAACGGCCTCCCCGTATGGTGCAACCTGATGATGGCGGTCATGGATGAGATCGACACAACATTCACCAGAGAGCAAAAGCTGACCAACCCGCGCATCAGCAAGTACACGGCAAAATATCAAAAGTATCAGAAGAAGTAACCAAAGGAGCACGACATGAGCTATGGACTTCCCAAAAGCGTGGAGATAAACGGGAAAGAGTTTGCTATCCGCTATGATTATCGGGTAATTCTTGATATCTTCGAGGCCATGAACGACCCGGATTCCAGCGAGGAGGACCGCGCTCTTGACGTGCTCCAGATCTTCTACATCGACTTTGACGAACTGACCGACTATGACGCGGCTATGAAAGAGGTGTTCCGGTTCATCAACGGCGGCGAGGAGCCACGGGAGCAGAGAGGTCCCCACCTTGTGGACTGGCCGATGGACTTCCCCCGCATCATCGCCCCGGTCAATCGTGTGCTGGGCTATGAAGCCCGCGCTGTGGACTACGACATCGAAACTAACACGGGCGGGATACACTGGTGGACTATTCTCTCTGCTTATTCAGAGATTGGAGACTGTTTATTCGCACAGATCGTCCGAATCCGCGACAAGAAGGCCAAGGGAAAGTCGCTAGACAAGTCTGACCGGGAATTTTACCGCAAAAACCGTGACATTATTGATATCAAGCATACCTACAGCGAAGCAGAAAACAAACTTGTAAGCTCCTGGACGGGCGCAAAATAAAACCGCCCCCGGAGGAGCGGCTAAGTCATCGTATGGAGCATTTTGTTAATTGTACTTGCGCAAGAGGAATACCATCACACTTTCCAGCAATTACGATTTGATCTCCATCCTTTAACTGAGCAATCAAATCTGTCTGGTCCCCGTTCTTTGGGAAAAAACATTGGATGGGATAAAGTCCATACCCGTCATTTGTTTCAATGGAAATGCAAGGGGCTTTTGTCACGATATCCTGTCCAATATTTTGAATGGTCCCAGTCACGACCAAAATTTTATCTTTGTATAGCGCATCTGCATTTACTGTGTTCTCCTTATATGCCGCCCACAAATCAGTTGCAGAAATTGTGATTTCCTCCGGCTGGCTGTCCGGCGTTAAGTTATTGTCAAGCTGTGTGGAAATGTTTGATTGATGCGGGCTAGGTCTATCGTTTGACGAATCATCAGAATGGCCCTTAAAAGTAAGCGATAGAGCAGCAAGTGCAGCAACGACAATTACTACCGCAAAGGCAACATTTCCTTTGCTTCTCTTAGCTTGTTTCCTTGGAGAGTTCTCGCGATCGAAAGCGGTGGCCTCTGTCGTGTTTGATGCGTATTGACTATCTACCGCAAGATGAGAACCAGATATTTCCGTATTCACGACCCATACCTTGTCTTCTGGCGATATAAGAATCGAAACAGAACAATCTATCTTTTTCCCTTTTTGAAATAAAAGCGTATGCGGCCCATCTTGAGTGTAAACAGAGATTGTGTCCCCATTCCTCAAAGTCCCGACAACCTTACCGTCTAAAAGGACAGTAAAATCAACCGCACAACCCCACATGGACTTCTCCCTTGTGATTATGATTTCTTTATACCCATCCACATAAATCTTCCCCTTCAAGGTGGTGTTTTATATGTCCGCAGACGCTTCCGTCGTCATTGAGACCAATGTTGATGATAAAAACGCACAGCGGGAATTGACCCGCCTGAATAAACAAATCAAATCGATCGAGGATCAGCTTGCATCTAAAAAGCAGGGGCGACTGCCCCTTGAAAATAACCTGAACTCGGTCAACGCAAAGCTGGACGAGGCCCGGAAGCGGCTGGCAATGCTCCAGGATGAGCAGAACGCCATTAACTCCGCTATGCAAGCGGGAGCGACCGCAGATGATTATATGCGCGCCTATTCAGATAGCCCTATGGTCGAGGCCGCTCTGAAACAGCAGCAGGCCGAAGTTGACGCTATCGAAAAGGAGTGGAAACAGGCCGACAAGGCTCTTTCCGCTTACGATTCTAAGATTTCAGGTCTGGAGGCTAAACTGAACAGTGCAAAGGAGGAGGCCGGAGGTATCCAGCAGAATATGGCTAAAGCTGGTCCATCCGCCGAAAAGATGGCAAAATCCGTTGACAAGGCGCAGAAAAGTGCAAGTAAGTTCTCCATGCGTCTGCGGGAGGTCATCAGGAGTGCACTGATCTTTACCATCATCTCACAGGCACTTGCAAAATTCCGCGAATGGATGGGAAAAGTCATTAAGACGAATGACGAGGCTCGTGCTGCGATTGCCCGCTTGAAGGGTGCGCTGCTCACATTGGCGCAACCTTTAATTGACATCATTATACCAGCGTTTACCAAGTTTGTCGATATGCTGGCCAGAGTTATTTCGATGGCGGCGCATCTTACTGCGGCCCTTTTTGGGACTACAGCAGAACAAGCTGCTGAGTCCGCAGAAAATCTATATGATGAAACAGAAGCCATTGAGGGAACCGGGCAGGCAGCGGAGGAAGCAGAAAAGTCCCTTGCATCATTTGATGAGATCAATCAGCTTTCAGGTGGAAGCAAAAAAAGTTCCAATAAAAATCAGGAAATTGCACCCGATTTTTCCGCAGTTAATCAAAACAGCGGATGGTTACAACAAATGATGGAAAGCGTATCTGCGTGGGTCCCAGCTGCTCTGATGCTTGGAGGAATCGCGCTTGTCGCAATCGGTGCATCAATGGGAAGTCTGCTGCTCGTTATTTCCGGGCTTCTATTACTTGGAGCCGGGATTGCATTTGGCAAAGAAAACGATCAACTTCAATCGTGGGTCGATTCGCTTGGGCTGAACAGTGTACAGGAATTTGTGGTCATCGCTGTTATCCTTGGCGGAATTGCGATGGTAGCAATCGGAGCGGCAACAGCAAATATACTGCTCGTGATAGCGGGTCTTGTTTTGATTGGTGTGGCTATTTGGTATGCGGCACAGAGCGGTATGATGCAAGACTGGGCAGAAACCCTTGGACTTTCGAGAGCAGCGCAGTTTATAACTGCTGCACTTCTTATTGCTGGATTTGCGCTTGTCTGTATTGGGGCTGGTCTCGGGAACATTTTGATGGTAATATCCGGTATTGCTTTATTCGCTGCAGGAGTGTATGTGGGCATTGAAAGCGGGACACTGAAATCATGGGCGGAGACGCTTGGGCTTGATTCTGCGTTTGAGTATGTAGCAGCCGCTATCCAAATTGCCGGGATTGCGCTAATTTGCATTGGAGCGGCAATGACAAACATCTTTATGGTTGTCGCAGGGGCAGTTTTACTTGCGGTTGGAATTACGGTAGAAGCACTTGGGGAGCAAACGTTGATGGCGTGGTGGGAGAAATTGAAATTGACCACTGTTGCCCAGTGGATTTCTGTGGCGTTACTTTTGGCCGGAATTGTAATGGTAGCCATTGCGGCAGCAACTGGGAATATCTTGCTCTTGATTGCAGGTGCAATCGTTCTTGGTCTTGGAATTGTTGCTTCGGTAAATGAAGGACGTTTGCAGGACTGGGTTGAAACATTGGGCCTTGAAAAAGTAATGGGATATGTAACTGCTGCAGTTTTGCTTGTCGCATTTGGACTTATTGCAATAGGTCTTATGACTGTGAATCCCGCCATGTTTATCGGTGGGGCTACATTGCTTATTGCTGGACTGATTGTCGGGAGAGAGAGTGGAACGCTTCAAAGCTGGGTTGAAACCCTGCATCTTGAAGAAGTGGCTGGATGGGTTTCCACCGCGATGTTGCTTGCCGGAATCGCTCTCGTTTCTATCGGCGCAATGACGTATAACTTGCCCATGGTGCTGGCTGGCATCGCGCTTCTTGGTGGTGGTGCGGCCCTTAAATTGGGAAGCAGTGGCACAAGTAGTAGCAGAGGCGGAGGCTTCAGCAGCAGAATGGCGGCCCCTCGTCTCGCCTTAGAGGATGTCCCTGCGCTGGCCCGTGGCGCTGTCATTCCGCCGAACCGTGAGTTCTTGGCGGTATTGGGGGATCAGAAAAGCGGAACAAACATCGAGGCTCCTACATCGGAAATCGAGGCTGCGGTCATGCGCGGAATCCAGCGGAGCGGGATAAACGGCCATGGAGGCAACCAGACTGTGATTCTGGAAGTGGACAAGCAGGTGCTGGGCCGTGTAACCTATCGGGCCAATCAAGCGGAAGGGAAACGAATCGGTGTGGAGCTGGTGGAGGTGTAATTTTGAGTTACATCAAACTGAATGGGCGGGAATTTGATGCGGACATCGCTATCTCGGCCTACAACCGGAACTTCAATGTGCTGGATGGGGACAATGCGGGCCGCGTCCTCTCCGGTCTAATGATTCGAGATATCATCGGCACATACCTTGGTCACAAAATCACCGTGTTTCGGCGCGGAGACGACTATAAAGGGCTGGATGACTTTTGGGACTATCTCTATCAGCACTCCATTGATGATTCTGTTCTACTGGAGGCGGCTGATGGCCAGAAGACCATCAGCTACCAAGCCTACTACACCAGTGCATCTCAGGACATTGAGAAGGTGGAAAACGGGGTGACCTACTGGGGCGAGATTGAAGTGAGCTTTGTACCCATGGACGCACAGCTAAAGCCGTGAGGTGATACGAGATGGCGAACACGACTAAAATCGTATATGACGGACGAACATACACCGGGACAGAGATACAGAACGGAAATATGAGACTGGCTACATCTCTGCTTTCGTCCTCTCTGGAGAGCAATACGTTCAACGTGACTTTGAAAAGCCCAAACAAGAATCTGACCAATTTCTCCAGAAACGCTCCTATCACAGTGTTCAACGGTGAGCGTCAACTCGGGATATTTTATGTCCAGGACGTGAAGAGAACTGCAGCTGATTTGTACAAGGTTTCGGCTACATCTGCGGTCGGTATATTGAGTGATGGTAACCACTACGGCGGCATCTATACAGGGCAGACTGCTGAATCCATTATCGGTAGCATCTGCGGGTCAGTAAAGTATGATATCCAGAACAAGCTGCGGCCCATAAAGTTATATGGCTGGCTCCCCATTGCAACACCGAGAGACAACCTCGCCCAAGTCCTGTTTGCGATGGGGGCCACTCTCCGAACAGACTTGAACGGCGTGTTACGGATCGAGGAGCTGTGGGATGGGCTGAGTGGTGACATCGGGACAGACCGAATGTATCAAGGCGCCTCTGTTGAATACGCGTCAAAAGTTACCCAAGTCTCACTGACAGAGCACCAATATGTGGCAAGTGGAGATCTTGATGAGCTGTTCAGCGGCACGACCCAAAGCGGCGATATTATCACCTTTGATGAACCGGTCTATGGTCTTACTGCCTCCGGGTTCACGATACAGAGCCAGGGCGCGAACTTTGCAAAGCTATCTGCCGGTAACGGAACTCTAAAGGGACGGAAATATAAACATAACACCCGAGAAATCATCAAAACCGTGTCTTCCGCATCTGAGCCTAACATAAAGGCAGTGAAGGACGCTACGCTTGTATCGCTGGTAAATTCACAAGCTGTTTCAAACAACCTTGTAAATTACCTAAAATGGAACCGGACAATTAAAACTAGTGTAGTTTACCAGGGTGAAATTCCGGGGGATCTTATATCCACATGGGACCCATTCGACAAGACATCTGTGGATGTTTGCATTCAAGAAGCAGACATAATATTGTCGAATACGATTAAGGCAAACGAAAAAATGCTAGTCGGATTTACCCCCATCAGGCAGGATAATAGTCAGACCTACGATGAGCACGAACTCCTCATAGGATCTGGGACCTGGACTGTACCGGATGGTGTTAGTGAGGTTGAGGTGGTCGTAATTGGCGGCGGCGGAGCTGGCTATGATGGGAATCCTGGAGAGGCTGGGCCCGGCGGCTCTGGGACTTGGGGAGAAAGCCTGCAGGACGGAGATACAATTAACTTAGATGGCGTAGCCGTTGGAAGCAGCAAAAGCGCATCAACAAATTGCTCCACATCTCAAAGAAATACAGATCCAGGAGAAGGTGGAGAGGGCGGTTCGGCTGGTACACCAGGAAAGGTTTATCGAAAAACCATTTCAGTGACTCCAGGGCAAAAAATCTCATACCAATGTGGGGGCGGAGGACAGTCCAATGGTTCCACCGGTGGAAATACGACATTTGGAAGTGTCTCGTCAAGTTCTGGATCATCCTCCGGATCAGGATATACAGACATCATTACAGGCGAGACATATGCAACAAGTGGAGTTTCTGGCGGGAAAGGTGGAAAAGGAGGAAATGCTGGCTCTGAAGGTGAGTCAACAGGTGGATCAGGAGGCGGATATCCAAATTCTCGGAGCATCAACGAATCTGATAACCCAAGAAACTATGGATCGGATTACAACACGGAAAGCAATGTGAGTGTGTCTGGAAATGCAGGCGGAGCCGGCGGCGGTGGAGCCGGTGGAGACTCTGGAAGCATTAATGGAGGCGATGGAGGGGATGCAACCGCCCCATCCTTCAGCTATGATCTTGATGTATCTTATGCTCAAATTAGGCTCACACCTTCACGAGGTGGAAATGGAGGAACTGGGGCTAATGGTTCGAACGCGAGCAAATATGGATCATCTGGATCTGGAGGCGGTGGAGGCGGCGGAGGTGGCGGAACTGCATCTTCCTCCATCAACGCAAGCGCAAGTTCAACGTGCGAGGTCCTTAGGCTTACAAATGAACGACACATTGTACAATCTTATGTAACAAGCACTGACTCAAAGCCAGGCTCTGGCGGAGCCGGCGGCAAAGGTGGAGCTGGCGCGGATGGCTGCATCATCCTGTATTACGGCGTTACGACTCCGGTCCAGGACGGCCAGCTCAAGGACAAAAACGGCCTGATGCTGCTGGACAAGTACGGCAGACGGCTCATTGTATAGGAGGGTAGACATGGCAACGATAGACGAACTGGATGCCCAGGTGGCACAGCTCAGGGCGGAAGTGGAGCAGCTGCGGGGGCAGATCGCCAGTGCGGGAGTCAATGCTCTGGCCGCGGCTCCCTCTGGCTATTACATGCTCAAATACAGCGGCGAAGAGATAGACACGAAACTAGGCAAGATTTGATGGAGGTGATCGCTGTGCTCTATATGCAGGACTGGCATATTTGTGTCCCGGCAGATTTTTCGCTGGGGTTTGAGGGGGACAACAATGCCGTTACCCTGGAGATCAGCACAGATCTGCCGGAAGGCTGGGACCTGAAGGTCGATGTGGCAAAAGATGGAGAGAAAAACATCATCCAGCTCAACCGCAGAGATAACGTCTACTATGCACTCCTCACCTCCTCCATGCTGGCGGATGATGGGGTCTACGAGATGCAGGTGCGGGGGACATTGGGAGATCAGGTCCGGCACAGCAATATTTTCCTATCCCATGTGCATAACTCCATCAACGCCACAGACGCCTTCCCCCCTCCCCTGCCCTCTGAATTTGAGCAAATGGAGGACAGGCTCACCAGCATCAACAATAATCCGCCCCAGCCTGGAGAGAATGGATACTGGCTGATCTGGGACCCTGATGATATGGAGTACAAGGAGTCTGATATCCCTCTCCCCGCGGAAGGCGGGACTGTTGGGACCACGGATTACAATAAGCTCAAAAACAGGCCCAGCATCAACGGAGTGGAACTGATCGGGAATAAAACATCAGGCGAACTCAAAATACCAGCAGGAGAAAAGGGCGAGAAGGGTGACCCCGGTCCAGAGGGGCCGGCTGGACCAAAGGGGGACCCGGGACCGACCGGCCCGCAAGGGCCGGAGGGGCCAGTTGGCCTACAAGGGCCTAAGGGAGATACCGGCGAACAAGGCCCGGCCGGCGAGCAGGGACCTCCGGGAGAGCGTGGACCGGAAGGCCCCCAGGGTCCGAAAGGCGATCAGGGCGAGCAGGGAAAGCAAGGACCTAAAGGAGACCAGGGAGAACCCGGCCCACAGGGACCCGCCGGAATAGACGGGACCTCATTTGTGGTAAGAGACCGATTTGACACACTGGAGGAGCTGAAATCCTCCCACCCCATTGGCGAGCCTGGGGATGCTTATGCCGTGGGCTCGGAAGATGACAACACGATCTACATCTGGTCGGAAGACCTGATGAACTGGAAGAGCATCGGCAAGCTCCAGGGGCCAGCGGGACCGCAGGGTCCGAAGGGAGATCAAGGAGAGCGAGGACCTGAAGGGCCTGCTGGAGCTCAGGGGCCCATTGGTCCGGAAGGTCCCAGAGGGGAACAGGGACCACAAGGGGAGCCCGGTCCGAAAGCAGAGCCGTTTTCGGTGACCCTTACGGGATCTGGATGGGCCGAAAACGAGCAAACGGTGAGCCACGATAAGATTTTAACGGGCGCCTATTCCTACATCGTATGTCCAGCTGAAGAATCATATATGGCTTATGCCACAGCTATTGTGAGGGCAAAGGATGTGGGCACAAACGGACAAATGATCTTTGTGTGTACGGAGACACCCGAATCGGACCTTGTGGTAAATATCCTTAGAGTGGAGGCGCAAGATGGTATTTAACATGGTGGGCGGCGCAGGCGGTGGCATCAAGCTGGAGAGCATTGCCATCACCACACCGCCTGACAATATCACATATCTCCCCGGAGAGGTCTTTGACCCTGCAGGGACGGTGGTCACGGCATCGTACTCCAACGGGGCCACCCTGACGGCCACCGGCTGGACCTACTCTCCCAGCGGAGCACTGCCCGAGGGGACGAGTGAGGTGGAGATCATCTACACCGAGGCTGGGGTAACAAAGACCGCTGTGCAGGCCATCACTGTGGAGCGTGGGACCATCTCTGTGCCCACGGTATCCGGGAGCCTTACATACAATGGACAAGCCCAGAGCCCCACCCTGACGGGATACGATGCAGACAAGATGGTCCTATCCGGCGACACGTCCGGCACGAATGCTGGGAGCTATACAGCGGTGGTCACCCCAACAGAGCAGTACAAGTGGGCGGACGGGGGCACGGAGGCGAAGGATATCCAGTGGTCTATTGATAAGGCCACCCCCAGCATCACGTTTGACCCGGAATCTGTGAGCCTGGATACCTCCACCACATCTCAGGAGGTGGCTGTCGGCTACACGGGAGATGGGGTACTGTCCGCTCAGTCCAATAACTCCGGCGTCGCTACGGTGTCCCTGAGCGGGAACATGCTGACCGTGGATGGAGTAGACACCGGAAGCACGACCATCACGGTATCGGCCAGCGAGGGGACAAACTACACGGCGGTCAGCGCCTCTCTGAGCGTTGCGGTGCAGTTTGTGATTACCATTCCGGTGGTTCCGAGCCAAAAGGGTACACTTACTTATAATGGCGAAGCACAAATGGCAGAGTGGAACGACCTTAACACAGAAGAACTTACTTTGGTTGGGGCATCATACCAAACAAACGCCGGGACTTATACTATGGGATTTCAACCGAAGCCCGGATATCAGTGGTGGGACGGGACTACGGAGACGAAAAATGCGACGTGGACGATTAGGAAGGCAATGAACAACGTCTCGTTATTACCTAGTGACAAAGTTACCCTTAACGCAAATAATAAATCCGTTACCTATACAGCGAGCACACGATTTGGTGGGGACATAAGCGTATCGTGGAGCAATCCAGATTACTCACAATATGCAAGCTTTTCGGTCAATAACGAAAATAAAACGGTGACCGTACTGGCAAAAAAAGAACTACCAAATAATCTAAACTATATTTTTTTGATTTTTTTATCTGAAGAATCCGAAAATTGGGATTCTTCGGTCAATTCACGAATGATAGATATCGAATCCCTCACCTCCGTCTTCGGCGTCTCCTGGGACAGCTCCCAACCATCCACCGCCCTGACCCGTCTGACCAAAGCCAACGATCCCAACAAGCTGGTCACTGTGGACATCACAACCGAGCCCGTACCCGCAGTTGGGACAGGCTCAGGCTCCTCACCATTCGACAGCTATATGCCGTGGATGGGGATGGAGGAGGTTGATATTGACGCTAGTGGGAGAGTATATCCTGCCAATCGAACATCTCCTTCATCTGCGACATGCGTCAAGATCCCGCAATTTTACTACAAAGTAGAAAAGAGTGGAAATATCTTTCGTTATTATATTGCGGATGGACCAATCGATGGATTTTCTTTGCATCCAGGAAGCGAGAGCTATGTTGCACGATATGAGGGGTACTTAGTAAATAAGAGTGGCGGGCAAGCATTATGTAGCTATTCTAATACCCCGGCTAAGACGGGATTAACTCGAGCCGAGTTTAGAAATTATGCAAAAAATTTTGCGTCCAATGCCCAACTCTACGACTTCGCCGCATGGTGCGCTTATGATTTGTTGTATCTGGTCGAATACGCCGATTGGGATAGTCAAAAGAAGATAGGTCCGGGGATCGTCAACGACACAGCCGCCCATAAAACCGGCGAGACTGACGCCATGGTCTACCACACCG
>UMEH01024001.1_pt1 | contig 33301 bp, 43 predicted proteins | sample 1964681 | NCBI WGS metagenome assembly UMEH01 (sample SAMEA4836013, study PRJEB28245) | human gut metagenome | biome: gut microbiome; material: fecal sample | place: Denmark | collected 2008
AACCTGTCACGGTGTAGTTAAAATCAAAACCACAAAATTCTCTTGATGGATAACCTGGCGAACCTGTTACAACTGCTGATAAAACAGTATTAAAGTTTAAAGCCCATGTTCCGTTGTTGTTGGTTGCATATCCCCACTGTGTCCTAAAACCCTATTGTGCAATAGGATAGATAACGACCTTTCGTAATCGAAACACGTATCGAATTTATTGTAACCTGAGTTACGCCTACGTTTTCACCGTAACCGTCGGTATCATTACTTGTGTAGTCGAGATCTTGGCCTATGACAACATATTTATTTGAGCTATATGCTAAAGGCAATGTAACAATAATATACCCTTGTTCAGCATAAACTATTCCCCACTGTTCAACACCCAATGGCTATCCATTGGGCATCCTCTGATGAATCATTATTATTTCTAACATCAAGAGTAAAACCTGACAATGAATGGCTTTCTACAGCTTTAGAATCCATGAATACTATACCTTGGTGATTTGTTACCAACCTCCTGAATTGAGAAAACGGAATAGGAAATATAACCCAACCATGCAGATTAGCTCCCCACTGTTGCTAAGCACCTAAAAACAAATAGAAAATGTTTGCATTTGCATAACCAGTACCAGCGTTATTGGCATACATATAAATTTTAAAATTAGTATTAGTTACGTCAGTTATTGTTGCATATTCTGCAGCTGCGACCGGATCTCCGTTGAATAAAGCTACACCACCAAAGGATTCGTTGAACGGAACAGGGAAGGTTATAATCTTAAGATTAACAGTATCTCCTAAAATTTTTCCCCACTGTAGAATTAAGCCATTTGCGAATTTTACATAGCCATTTTGCGCTAACAACGAATCAACTATGCCACCATTATTAGCAGCTCCAGCAAGCAAATGAACAAAAGCAGTTGTAGCAATTTGAGTATTATTTACTGTCTTTGCAGCGGTTGGCGCTGTAGGAGTTCCCTTAAAATCAGGGCTATTTAATAATGCAAAAAGATCTGCTTCTTTTCCAGCAAAGCTTAATGCATTACTGTTTTTTTGTACCGTCCATACAACACTGCCGTCATTTATCTCTTGTCCTACAACAGCATTAGCTGCTAAAATTGGTTCAACGGTACCTGTGGTTCCTGCAGTTTTACATAACAAATAAGCCCAACTTGGACCGTTACCGTCTTCGGTATATCTTATATCACCGGCTATAATTTCCTCATTTGGATTCCACGCATTCTTACTTTTTCCAACGACCGTGATTATCTTATTTTTAATATCGCTAAGTAAATTAATTCCTTTCCCTGCCAAAAGAGTTAGGAAATCTCCCTTTTTAGTTGCAATAACATTATCTTTTCCAATAGTAAGCCCTTTTAAGTTAAAATCATTTGGATGAGCATCTGGAGCTTCATTATGTTCAGCAACTTTATCTTCTGCAATTTTTCTTGCATTAGCCACTGTGACTATACCTTCAGGATCAATAATCGCCGTAATATTAGCCATGTTTTCCGTTACTACATTAATACTAAATTCTTCTGAAATCACAACCGAACTCGATGCCGAAGGTAGAAAATCCGGAGATGTATCTGTCATTATTGCATACATTATTTCCCCAACATCAGGATCATTTGCAAATACACCACACTCACGAATATAATACCCTTCTGAAAGTTCAGCATTAGTAACAATACTCTGAATTTTAGCCAATCCCCCATTAACACTAATTGCTGTTAATCCTAAAGCTTGTTTGGGTTGAATCAAATCAGTAAGATCTTCTGGTGATACTCCATCTGGAATAATACCAGAACCCAATTTCATCTTAGTGATCGTTAATGTACTACCAGCAATAGCTTTTGCCTGTAATACCTTTCCTTGTTTAGTCAACATTAAATTTGCCCAGTTTGGCATGTTACTTCAACTCCTTTGTGTACATAGATTGCAGCTCCAAAATAATTATTGATATTTAAAATCTGTGGCTTTATCTGTGATGGAAAAATCTCCACCTTTCTCATTGAAGAATAAACCCCTCCAACAAATAAGGAGCCAGCTATTTGACGGTCAAAACTTAAAGCATCAAGCCAACTCCTCACATTCTTACTTTCTTTAATTGCCCTATACAAATTATCTAAAACCGATTTATCTGGAATACCTTCTGAAATCATTCTTACTTGAAAATGATACGGCTCTCCACCATATTCCCAATTCTCATAAACTTTTGCTGATTTGAAAACGGCTGCGCACACTTCCTCTACTGCAGCAGGGGTCCCTTTTCTCCGATGCCACTCTATTGCCTTTCGTACTAACGCGCGCTTTTTATCAAGGCTTGCAGCATAATCATAAAAATCTACATGATACTGCCAAGCCAGTTCATCAACTAGATTTTCTGGTAATTGATCAAGTCGTGGCAACAATAAAACCAAATTTGCTTTTTCGTTTATCATTTGCAATTTCTCTACAATTGCATCACAAATATTTCTTATTGTTTCATCCCCAGCTATACTGGAAGGCAGAAGTTCCTTGAGGTTTAACTTATGCAACTCATTCATCTTCCATACCTCCCAATATCACACTGACATTCTCAGCAATCGCTATGTTATTTTCCGCAATTACTTGAAAATTTGGAGATGCTATAACAACCCTTTTTGCACCGGCTTTTTTTATAAGACTAATCAATTCATCTGGATTGATATCTCTACCTAACTTAGACTTCTGCCATATAACATAATCATTTACAGCTTTTGCAACTCCACTTTGTATAGAAATAGACTGTGCCTCATCTGCTCGGTTAATGTAATATGTCACTTCAACATTAAATTTAACAATATCAGGTGCTTTCACAATCACTTGATCGGTAAGGGGCCTAACAGACCTTTCGTTACACGCAGTTTCGACAATTTTAAGCATTTCTTCACCTGGTATACCTCCCTCGTTAAGCAACGGGACAATAAGAACTTGTCCTGGTTTTGGCGTAGTTACAGATACATCAACAATCAAAGTAGACGCACGTTTTGCACTTCTTATATATTCGCCTACAGGACCAGCAACAGAAAATCCTTCAGGAGCTTCACGTATAGCTTCTCTCAACAAATCATCAGTTTCAATATCTGCACCGCCTTCAGACATCGTTATATTTACCATCTTTGCCACATACGGTATAGGATCAACAATCTTATTGATTTCTCCTGGTAAATAGCCATTACCAACAGTCCCCGCAACTGTACAAGATGCTGCAGCTTCGGCTTCAATCGTTCCAGCCAAAATACTCACATCATGATTGATTGCAAAAAACACATTATCACCAGCTGTCCCACGTGTTCCTGCTGGAATAATCGTCGCTACATCTCTAGCCTCAGATAATGTTATTTTCATTGTTGTAATTGCAAACTTCTCTCCCATACGCTCTACACCAACAAGTATGCCTAAATGATCCAAATTAGACCCTTCTGCATAACGCAACAGATTTTGCTTCCCAGTGTAGTTAATCTTGTTACATAACATTACAACAATCAATACAATCACATATAAAAATAACCGGACAGGATCACCTTGTGTAAGTGGCCTTCCAGTTATTGAGGTGTATAAATTTATGATTTCTGCCAATATTTCTTGTTCATCAGCACTGACAAAATCAATATCAGGCAGATCATTCAGTCTCATCCATAACCACCTTCACTTTCGCTCTGATTATTCCTTCCGCATCAGCATACCATTCAACCTGTTTCACTGTTACTCTTGGTTCGTGCTTCTTTAATGCAGTAAAAATTTCGCTTTCAACTTTAGCTTTCGCTGACAAAATAGGTTTATCGACAAAAGTTGCATCAACACCAAAATCGCGATCCAGCGGCACACTAAATTTTGAAGTACTCAAAATAGTACTACAATTTTGCAATATCTCTGCTTCTTTTGTATGCGGTGCAAAATCAATACCTGCCATCCGACCTGCAAAAATCTCTAGTTCCATTATTATTCAGCTCCCTTCGTTGAATACTCCTGTAGAGATACATCTACTGTAGCTGATAATATTTTGCCGTTAGCACGCCAGTAACTTACATCCTCTCCAATACTTTCCAGTACCCAATATTCATTAGAAACAGGTGTCCCTCCAAGAATAAAAGGAAAAACTTTACCTTCATCTCGCATTTTTCTAAGACGTTTTAGCTCCATTTCTGGGCTTACACCGTGATCCGACCTCAATTGTATTTTCATACTTATTTTTTCTACATCTGGCCCTATAAATTCTAAGATAGGTTTCCTGCCAATAAGATCATGCTTTACCCACCTGCTTGACCCAGAGCGACTATAATCATGGAACGTCAGCATATAATCATGCGACACTACAAATGGAATATCTCCAATTGAACCGATTTGCATATTAACCTCCTATAATAACATCATGGCTGCCTGTAGCTACTGTTCCACCACAATCTATTGAGTCCCCAACCCTAGCTGCAGCCAAACCATTAACGATAACCGTACTACTACCGCTGATGATATGTGCCGTATGCGATGGATGCACAATACATCCATGCGGAGAATAACTATCGCCGACTCGCCCAGCACCTTTACCATTAATTATTACATTCGTACTGGCACTCACAAGCACAGTCCCTGGGCAAGCATCATGTCCTGTATCAGTATCGCCTAATCTTGTCGCCTGCAATTTAACCACCTCCTTTAAGTATTTTTGTATATAAAAAAGCGCCCTTAAAATAAGGACGCTTTAGTTAGCGATTATCTACTTTTTCTTCTTTGCCGTTCTTTATGAACGCCTTGCGTAACTCCATACAAATAACCCATCAAACAAGCCATAAATGGTTATCATGAAAATCAACTATAAACAGCCTACGAGCTGTTTTATTTTCGTTTATAAATGTGATATAATTGTGAAAAGCAGGCTGTAATATTATTTAGAAAGAAGTGTTCTATATGAAAAAATTAACTGCCCTATTTTTAATTTTAGTTTTTACATTAGCTTTAGCCGCTACGGCGTTTGCTCATCCAGGTAGAACGGATTCTAACGGTGGACATTGGGATAGAAGAACCGGAACATACCATAAACATTAACTTTCCCATATAAAAAGCACTCCTTAAGGAGTGCTTTTTTATTATATATACCCTTTGCTTCTAAGTGCAAAAACAACATCAATCTGATGATTATGACTTATTTCTTTGCCCATGTAGTCGCGCCAAAATTTATTTGGTGAAATATTATCAATATCGTCTTTTCCTAGTTTATCTATAATATCTAATGCCTCCATAGCATAGGTTCCATTTTTACTTCTTCTGTTATTTTGCCCCATTAAACTCAAAAAAGCATTTTTAGGACAACCTTTCGCAATACTGCTTGGACACCCTTCAAATATCTTTTCAGCTGCAATTTGCCACGCTTCTCTTGCCGATATTCCCTCATTTTTCATCAGTTCAAAAGCCATAATAGCGCAATGACCATATTTGCCAAATTCCATTTTAACACCTCACAAAATATCATTTTATGGGGTTATTATAACATAATTTTTTCTAATATTTAACTTAATTTATATTCACCGCAGCACCGCGAATGGTCAACGTTCCCGCAGCAATAATACTAATATCACCTGTAGCATTTATCGTTAAATTTCCAGTGCTACGATCATGCTTTATGACAGTACCATCACCAAATTTTATAGCCCTTACATCAGCACTTCGCTCCTGAGACCCATCTTCTGCTGAAAAAAATGAGCCAATAATAAAACCCTCATTCAGTCCCTGTCCACTTTTATTTGGCAGCATTAAGCACAGAACTTGTTCATCAATATCAGGTATCCAGTAATCCTTGTCAACCATACTGCCACGATTTACAATCATCAAATTACCAGATACCAAATCGTCTTTATCAGAAAAAGCTACTCTTGCAGTATTTGTATTGACGTCAATAGAAGATACTCTCCCAATACGAATTATGTTTTTTATAAAATTAGTATCCATTTAAACACCTTCTTACATCAATATTTGTCGTATAACCGCTGCCAATATCATGTGATGCTCTGGTTATCAAGTACCTACCATCAAAAGCTCCAAATCCTAATAAATTAACTGTAACCCCAGATAATAAGACAAAGTTTCCCAACATATTTAAAGATCCAGTAACTTCGTCTTTATTTTTTTCGCGCAACCGTTTTTTTGCTAAATTTAATGCTTCCACAACACTTTCAACTTGTTCATTTACTTGCAATGTTTTTCCCTTTTTACCAGCAGCAGTATAAGTTGCCTCAATATTAGATTTCGAACTGCCCTGCTGATAATTAACTCTGCAGGCAGCATAAATATCTCTAATTTTAGTACGCAGACTGTAGCCAGTACCAACAAACAAATATTTCATTCCAGACTCTTTTTTATAAATGGTACCTGGTTTTACTATTGTTATCTTTGCTTTTTCCGCTTCATATTTTGCTTCATCAAAAACAATGATTTTTTTATCACTTATTTTCAATGCCAGACCTTTATCCTTACAAATTGCATATAAAAAAGACAGATCAGACTGTTCTGTCTGTTCTGCCCTATCCAGCACCGGATTTTCTTCTGTGTCCCAAAACAATGACATTCCTGCAGCTGAAGCTATATCATTAGCGATTACCTGCAGCTTTGCCTTTTCCCAACTCCGGCTACGTTCAATACCTCTAAGAGTATTATTATCAGGCACGGAAACTGCTTTTATTTGTACTTCTGACGGATAGCCGCTGCTTGTTATTTCATCGATTTCAAACAATCCCAAACGCAAACTTTGTGCTAACGCCGACAAAGTTTGCCAATATTTTTGCTGCAGCATTGCATCTAGAAGTGCTCCTTTTTCCGGCATCCATGTCGATTGCCAAAGACCCGCCTTGTCTTCCAGTGTTATCTGCAAATCATCGGCTTCTCCCGATAGATTATCGGTATAGCTGATGCTTTTTAGATATTTACTGATATCAACTGAGATATCTTTATTATTATATTTTATGATCGCCGATATTCTACGTGCTTCCATTTAACGCCTCCATGGTGGTATCAAACTAGTTGGGGTAGGCTTTTCATAATCCGGCACATCCAAAATAATACCTGCTGGAAAAACAACTATGTCAGCATATTGTTGGTTTGCTTCCAGCAACGCATTTACGCCACTTTCATCGTCATATAACTTTTTTGCTATACCATCCCACATATCGCCTTGGATTGTGTAATAGGTTTTAGCCATATGAAAGCCTCCTGTTCTGATTCTGCACTTCTGCCAACATTGCTTTAAATTCACGCATTTTTTGATCTAATAAAGTTGAAATTTCAGCAGTATCGGCATTCCCTTGTACGGTGATCTGCGGCGCAAATGTAGCCGTTATTCCGCCACCAGCTCCCAATGGATTCCCCATGATTTCATTAGTTTTGGCCAACAATCCTATATTACGTCTATTGGGAATATGCGGTATCGCGCTTTCACCAGAGTTTTCCGCAAAAGTAGTAAGAAATGTCCCCCTGCCATAAATACCGCCATACGCATTTTCTGCAACCTCTGCACCATTACCGGATGCCGTAATATTAACTTTGCCAAAAATAGGTGTAGATAAAAAATTACTAATGGATTGCCATTTTTCGCGAAGCCAGGTTTCTGCACTTGTAAATTGTTCCTGAATATAACTTGTGAATCTAAATATTGCAGCAGATGGATTATCCCAAAAATAATTCCAATATGCCGCTAATGTATCCCAGTTAGCAATTATTGCAGTAACCGCGCCAATGATCCAACCTACAGGCCCAGTGACAAAAAAGGCTATTCTAGCTATTGGACTGTCCCACAAAGTTGTAAAGAACTGTTTGACTGTATCCCAATGCCTGTATAAAATAGTTCCGGCAACGACTAATAAACTGATTCCAATCAATAACCAACCAATAGGGCAAGCTGCCATAGCCGCATTTACCAACATCATTCCACCACTCCACAGCTTCGTTGCCAAAGCCACAGTCCTTTGTGTGCCGGCAAGAAGCATTGTTTTTGATCTTAATACTGCCGTACAATTTCCCAAAGTCGTCTGCCATAAAGCACAGGTAGCCATAAACGCATTATAGCCGGAGATAATAGCTCTACCCGTTTTAAATGTAAGCCATAATAACCCAAAAGTTCCAATAGTGTATATGATCCCCTGTGCTACTATTGGGTGTGCTGTAGCTAAAGCCGATAACTTCCCCGTCCATACAGCTAAAGAATCACCTACATTAGCTATGACAGGTAAAAATCCATTTGCTAATGATATTTGCAACGACTCAAATGCCGAAGAAAGACGTATAATTGCACCTTCTGCATTAGCATTCATCTGCTTTGCCATTTTTTCAGACGCACCATCACTGTTAACTAAAGAATTTGTCAAATCACCAAGCACTTTAGGTCCTGCCTGTAGTACTGCCAGCCACCCCGCTGCTGCCTGCTGCCCGAAAATAGCTTTCGACATAGCCAGCTGTTCTTCTTTACTTAATCCTTTCATTCGTTCTTGCAATTGGCCTACTATGATAGCCATCTTTTGAGGTCCTTCTGCATTGCCAGTTTCAATACCCAAAGTTTTTAAAGCCATTGCAGCTTCTTTTTGTTCATTTGTCAAATCTTCCATTGACAGCCCCAGCTGCTCTAGCGCTTTACTTGCCATTTTAGGCGGTCCGGCCAATCTAATTAAACCAGCTCTCAGCGCTGTACCTGCATTACTCGCTTTAATGCCACTATTAGCCATAATACCTGCTAAAGCGGCTGTCTCCTCCATCGATGCCCCAAATGCGTGTGCTACAGGAGCAGCATATTTCATCGTTTCTCCCAACATTTCCACATTAGTATTTGTGGATGTTATAGTAACAGCATAAACATCAGCCATATGTTGCGCTTTATCAGCACTTAAACCAAAAGCAGTCAGATTATCAGAAACAATATCTGCAGTACGTGCTAAATCAGTATTGCCGGCAGCAGCTAAATTTAATAATCCTGGCATACCTGCAACAATCTCATTTGTCTTCCAACCGGCCATCCCCAGATAACTCATTGCTTCAGCGGATTGCGTCGCAGTAAACTTTGTTTGTTCGCCCAATGACCTTGCTGTTTGCGTCAACAAAGATAATTCAGGCCCTGTAGCATTTGCAATAGCACCAACTTTCGACATAGCAAATTCAAATTTCATTGCAGTCTGAGCTGCAGAGATGAACGGCTGAGCAATAGTGCCAATAGCAGCTGCGGTAGTTAAGAAACTTTGGCGTCTCTCTACAAACTGAGAATTTGCAATATTTTTTTTATTCAATCTATCCTGTAACAACTTCTGTTGTTGCTGAGTTTTATTAAGCGTATCTTGATATCTACCCATTTTTCTTTCATATTGCTCTACGCTCATAGCTCCATTAGTAAACTCAGCATTTAATTTTTTTTGAGCAAGATCTATTCTTTTAACAGTCTGTTGTAATTCTGTCAATTGCGAATTTGCCATCTTGGTCGATGATGTAAAACTATTAGATAGCATTCCATTTATAACAAATGCTGTCGTAAATATATTCGCCATTTTTTGCCTCCATTAAAAATTTATAGTATAATAACTATAAAGAGGTGAGCTTTATGATTATTCTTGCAATTTTGTTTTGTATTGGTTTTATATTGATGTGTATAGTCGGGTTCTTTCATGCAATGATTAAAAATAGACGGGAAGAAAAAGCATTACAATATGATTCTTCTGCTAAATATGATGGCGTCTACAAGCCCCTCTATGATCCTGACACATATGATGGCATTCACGATCCAGAAGTGATAGCAGTATTAAAAGATTGTGACGAAGTTTGTTCGCGTTCCCCAATAAAGAAAGAATATTTACGTTAAAAGCCCACAGCATTATTCATGCAGTGGGCTTTCTTTTTTATTTACGGCACTTATTGTTTCAAGCCATTTCTCTAATTCGTTCACTGGTTGATTAAACCAAAAATGAACACTACCATATTCAAATAAGCATACTGCTATTTCCCGGATAACTCCTGCAGGGCTTGATCGGTCAAAGTGCCTACTAAAAAAACTGATACATTAGAAGTCACTGCAACATATTCCCTAATTGGTAAACCCTTAATATCATCAATTGTGACACCTAAAACCTTCGCCGCAATAACAGCATGGAATGTTTTAGAGTACACAATTTCCGGGGTACCATCTCCAAGAATCCTTGCCTGCTGCTCTGCGGCCGCAAAATCATATCCCGTTAGTTCTCCCAATCCTTGTTTAAGTTTTTTATAATCTACTTTCATCATTTACCTCCAAATTTTAAAAGCGGCACCACTCTGCGGCCGCCCCTTTATTTAATTTTTAATTCAGACCCAAAGCCTCGCGGACATCAGCCAAATAATCGGTGCCGCCAATATTAGAAATATAATTATATTTATCAACTTCCAGCACGGTTTCGCCAGCAATAATCACTTTAATATAATTAGTTTCAATGGTGTTGCTGGAGCCGGTAGTCGTTCCAACGTCTAATTTGCCAAGTTCGGTTTTTTTCGGCACGCCGCGGATCACGCATTTTACAGCCTTTACGACGTACTCACTTTTTTCAGGATCGTAAAACTGCTGCGCGCCGCGCAGGTCTAAGCTAACCCCCTTTTGAGATGCCAGGTTCATTCCAGGTTTAGAAATAGTACGCCAGTTAAGTACAGTTTCCATACTTCCAAAGTGCCCTAAAACAGGACTGTCTACCTCACCGGCAATACCAGCACCCTTTACTGTTTCGGTCATTGCATCCAAAGACGGTAGCTGGACATCAGTTACGCCAAGAAGATCATTTCCGTCATTATAGGCTCTAAAGTTAATTAGCTTTTCCGGAACAACATTATTACTCATCTTTCATCCTCCTCATTAACCAAACAACGTCTCAAGATAAGACGTATCAAACTCGATCGTATTTTCAATCACACGTGCCGGCACCGGCGGCGTAAAATAAGTATGGAATCTTACAATACCGTCCATCTGATCTGTTGTTGGATTCTCCTCTTTCAAATATTCAATTTTTCCACCAAGCAAGAACCCTCTTGAAACAAATCCATTAATGCGAATATTTTCGCTATCCACGACAAGATCAATAAGTCGTTTGTTCATCGGGTTATCTACTTTAGACCAATAACTTTGAATAAAGGTCTGTGCATGCCAGTTAAACATACGACGTAAACAAATAAAATTATCTTTTACATCTGTATTTGCAGGATAACAACCAGTACGATTCCCCCACAATTTCCATCCACCGATAAAGTTGAGAGCAGTAACTACACCCTGCCCATTAAGATAATTAGCTTGTTCCAGATCCAAAACCACTTCAGTTCCATCAGACAAACATAAACCATCCATTTGTATATTTTTATTTGAAGGACTTTCATAGGGAATATCATCATTTTTTGCATCCAAAATGCCCATAGCACCCATTACCGCAGTAGAAAGATGATATTTCTTCTCGCCAAGTTTTACCATTGGCCAGCAGACTATTTGATCCACTCCAACATAATTGTTATTATTTTTCCAAGCCGGAACATCGGTATATTTTCTTACTGTGTCAGCCGGAACATCTACCAAAACAGAAGCTTTAAACAAACCGTTAATAGTACTTGCTTTGGCAGTCATAACAGCTGCCACTTCTGGATCGTGTGTCCAACTAGGAGCAAGCACCATACCAGGTACTAAACGATACAGAGGAAATACTTTTGAAAGATTCTCAAGACCTGTGTATGCACCCGTACTGATATCAATACCACCAATAATGTCATCCTTATCCACGGCTGAGGGATCAATTTTTTCATAGTCCAAAAAAGCACTGTCTGTAAGCTGCCCACCACTTAATGCAGTAATTACTAAATTCCCATCACTGTCAAAAGCAGCTTCATAGTCAACGCCTTCCGTCAACGGTTGTCCGGCAGATGCTTTTTTTACTTTCAATGTTTCAAGCAAGACTGGATCATTTACAATCACAGTTTTTTCACTGCTGAACTGAACCTCTTTATCACTGACCGTCGCTTTATGTTTTTTGGGATCTAAAACATTAACAAAAACTGTCGGTGAAACTGCATAAAGCGAATATTGGCTATAAATAGTTTCACAAAGAGTGTATTTCTCCCAATCTTCACTATATCCCATAGCCGCTACCGCTTCTGCATATGTATAACATAAAATGGGTTTATTGACCTCAGCTCTGTTACTTGCCAGATGAATCGGCGCTGTTCCAAAAATCACCGGCAAACCAGCAGTAGAATTTACTGCTGGAACAATCGATGTCGGTACCTCCGACGTATATACACCATGTTTATAAGCCATATTCTTATTCCTCCTTTTGTGCCAAAACAGCAGCTTGGTAATATTTATTCATAGGTGTTCCCGCTTTTGCAATAGCCCTTTCAGCTTCTGGCAATTCTGAAACAGCTACAAACAGTTTTTTAATTTGTGGACACTTTTCAAATACATCATCAATATGAGTTGGTAACCCGCCAATGAAGACCTGATATTTCAATAACTTTCCGTTTTTGTAAGACGGACCAACATAAATAAAACGCTCAGCTTTTACTGCTTGGACATTTTTCTTATTAATAGCCATAGTTTATTTCCTCCTCTACTGGTTTACCCAATGTATAACTAACCGTCATTAATCCCTGCCACTGGGGGAATGGTTGATCTTCTACTACTTTAGACTTTATCGGTAGTATAAGTCGATGCTTATTTGCTACAGTACGCTTTTTAAGCAAAGCCTGACGTACATGTTCCATAAGATTAAACAAGCTGCGCCACCCCTCAGAAGTATCACCGTCAATGATGCTAAATCCTATTTCAACCTTTGCTGCACTCTGCTCATCACCATCTTCACATTCAAGAACCAGCACATAAATACATGATTCACTTTCCTTGGCATTAGTTTTCACCGGCAGGTATCCGGGATAAACATTTATCGGAGAATAAGTCCCATCAGATTGCTGAGATTCATATTCCAGGACAACATTTTTTAGAAACGCTGCCAAATTTTCCATCAATTCGACTTGTGTCATTAACGTCCTCCAAATTTCCCATAACGGTATGAAACTTCATGTAAAAATCTTTGATTCAATGTTTTTTCTGCAAACGGGGCAATCACACTCATTGAGCTTTCTGCTGAAAACATCTGCGGGACACTGGGGCCATGAGGTATGCGCAAAGGATAACGCATACTTAAATTTTTACGCTGCATAGCTCCAACATAGCCTTTCAATGAAGAACCAATAAATAAACCTAGAACTGGTTTGGGTTTATTTTTTTTCATTACTTGTACCCTTACTGGCCCTTTCTTATATGTCCGTACTCTAAAAGCAGTGATCAACGGTGCTTGCCCTATAGAACTGATCATCCCAGTAAGCTTTGACCTGGAAGCACGTTTAATACTTAAAGTAGACTTTATATCTTTTGCTGATATAAGATAGTTCTTTCTGATGGTTTTAGATACTTCAGTCTTTACCATTGTAGACGTACGGTTTATTGCACTCGCTGCAGCTGCTTTTACTTGCTGAGGATAATTCTTAAGCAGACTCTTCGCTTTCTCTATTTCCTTTGCATCAATAGATATCATCTGTCATTCGCCACCAATTGTATAGTCAGAATTCCCATATCATCAGCACAGCTCTCAACCAGATACTGCTTATCATCAATGCCGAAAAGCTGTCCATACACAGGAAGCTCAGGCAAAGCTTCTGCCAAGCAATTTATCTGCAGCCTACTACCATAGATCCCTGCATAAGTTTGATCAGCTCCATTTCCTGTTGATAAACTTTCTGCAATAGAAACATCCTGTATGATTGCGTCACATAAAATTCCGTTAAGATTATGTTCCTCGGCAAATTCCAAAAAATTTATAAAAGCCGCAGTATTATCTGCGGCTATCTGCTCACGAAAGGTTTTCATTTGACCGTTGCTGCTGTATTTACCGGAGGCAGAGCCCCCTCCTCAGCATTATTTACTGCTTCAAGCAACTCAACGAGTTTTGCTTTGTTAACGTTTTTCGGAATTTCAATCTCGCGAGCTTTACACATAGCCTTAAGTTCTTCATTCGAATAATCCTTCAAGGCTTTTTCTTCGCTATTATCGCTACCTGCATCAGCATCGGAAATTACGGTAACAGCAACTTTTTCAAATTCTTTTGGAGCCTCTTTTACTAAAGCATCAGCTTCGCTATTCGGCAGTTCAATAATAGTGCCTGCTTTATAAACCACTCCATTACGGCGCAATGAAAATTTCTTTATCAATACTTGTTCCATTTACAAACCTCCTTATTTAACTCTCAAAGTCGCCCAATCATCCAAAAACTCCGGACATACTACGCAGCGGCTGGACATAGCCAGAGTAGTCGTATCGCTTTCGGTATTGCCGGTTACTTTCGGAATGTAAGTGCCTTCATAGGTGCGAAATTGTTTATCGTCCTCCAGCTGAGTTACTGCGCCAAAGAGACGTTTTCCACGACCAGGAACACCAATAATCATATGATCATCAGGGATATACTGGGCAAGATTGCCGTCATCCCCCTCGTACACGCCGTCATAAGCGTAGATTTCCAGATTAAGGGATTCAATGTAACCAACTCGCAGCAATTCCGGTCGTACCAGCTTCGGCTGAATACTCATCAGTGCTAAATTTTCACGGCTTGGCACCAACAAATATTTATAAAGCTGTTCGTTATTAAGCAGGTAGGATACTACATTCTGTGAACACAGGGCCACTGTAGGAATCATACCAGCGTTGCGGCGGATCTTCTGAGATGCGTCACCCATGACATCATAAATTTTAGCAGAAGCATTATCCCATGTGTCCGATCCGGACAAAGTTGTTTTATTGTCAAATTCAGAAAATGTGATCGTATCAACAACAACAGTTTCACCATCGTCGGCATAGCCTTTGCATTCGTATTCACCGTTGATCAAAAGCTGTGCAGCCATCCACTCCTGACGACGGACGCAGGCATCAATCAATTCTGCCATGTCATAAGCGCGCAATTCTTGCGCACGTTCTGCCGGAGTGCGAGTGCTGTAGATATCTTCCCCAAAACCACGACGCTCAATATCAGACGCTTCGATAGTCCGTTTAGGGCGCATCAGCGGAGCTTTATAAGACCTGATCTGCGAACCGTTACGGCTCATATTTACACCCTTGCTGCCCGGTACCACAAACGGCGCCATTCTGCGACCACCTTTGCGGTATTCCATATCTACGGTATTCGTCAAAAAGGTTTTAACCGCAGGGAAAAAGGTATAAATCAAAGTCGTAGTCGGCGGATTGGTGCGCTCAATCGCCTGCAGCAAAGTTCTGGTATTGTCAATATTAATAGGCATTATCTTCATCCTCCTTATTTCACGCTGGTCAAATAGATATTGACCGCACGCAGTTCTTCTTCATGAGCAGTGGCATTGTCAGATGTTTGTGCCACAATAAGTTTTTCACGATTAAATTGACCGCTGATATAAACTGTAGTAACAACGTCGGTCCCGGATAAAACAATGTCATTGGCAAGGATCACAGATGCTTTATCAGCTCCGCTTTCAGATGCTGTGCTATCTACAATCTCATATTTACCGCCAACTAAAGCTAACAATGTGCCCCGCTTATAGCTGGCCGTAACACCTTTCAGAGTTACGTTTTTAGTAAGTACCGGTACCGCTGTACCACCAATAAGCTCATCATAATGAGTTCCGTTCATGTTGGAAATCATTTCCATTATTTCGCACCTCCAAATTTACTATTCATTACCTTGGCCATCTTATCCAATGCTTTCGCATCTGCCGCTGCACTTACGGCTGCCTCATCGGCCGCAGGATTGGCAGCAACGCCATCAACACCAGAGTTTTTATTGTCGGCTACCATAGTGGCTACAACATTCTGCGCAGCATTAGCCACCGCACCTGCTGGAGCAACATTTTTAATCGCTTCTACATAATTTTTTACTTCCTCAACAGTTTTTCCACTTTTCTTGGCCTCGTTAATAATCGCAGTAATCGCGGCATTTTGACCATCATCAAGTGCTTCTAAATCAAGTACACGTTGACGCTCGGCAACTACTGCAGCCTCCACCGCTTCGATATTATCAGACGCTGAAGCCGAAGACGTATTATTTACTGTTGTCTGATTTCCAACAGGAACCGATGTCTGAGTATCTTCCAACAGTTCCTGCAATCCTAAAGCATTAAGAAACTTTTCTAATTTACCACTTGGCATATCTCTAACCTCACTTTGTTTAAATTTATTTTTTGCCGCTTCACTATTTGCAAAACGGTTCAAATCATAAGACACTGAATTGATAACCAAAGTATTGCCATTTAACGCAGCAGCAACTCCTCCTATGATCTCGTCAGCAAAACCGTTTTCCTTACATTCTGTAGCGCCCATCCAGGTTTCATTGGTCATCATCTTTTCGATTTCTTCGTCCGATACCTTACAACGCTTGCGATAGGCAGCGATAATGCTTGTTTTGATAGTAGCCAGCGCTTCTACCAACTTCGACAGTTCTGCCGCAGGATAGTATCCGCTAAGGCCGATAGCCGGGTCGTGGATCATCATCAACGAGTTGGACGGCATAATGATTTTATCTGCCGCCACGGCTACAACCGTTGCTGCGCTTGCTGCCAGTCCGTCAATTACCGCCGTGACTCGCCCGTTATAGCTCTTAAGCAAATTATGAATAGCATGAGCCGCAAATACATCACCGCCGCCGCTGTTAATGCGTACGGTAACGTCCCTGCCGCCAAGTTCGTTAAGATCCTGGGCAAACTGCTGCGGCGTTGCCTCATCACCAAACCAGGACCGCTCTGCTGCGATTGGTCCATAGATTAATATTTCAGCGTCACTACTAACATCATTCCTCACCTGCCAAAATTTTTCCATCATTATCACCCCCATTCCCACCAGTATTATCAACCTTAGGCGGTTCTAATCCTTTAGCTCGCCATGTTTGCTGTTCTATAGCTATCTGATCAATATTACTATCGTAATCAGTACCTGTAAGTTCCGCAGATTCACGTTCACCGGTAGAGAAACCATATTTTACGCGTAAGGCCGCACCAGTTACCTCTTTTACAGGATCCAGCATCCCCATAACAGGGCCAAACCAATCAGCATTACTCCATGCCTTAGTTATGATTGGATCACTACCATAGCCAGGAGCGCTAATTCTACCGATAGCAACCGCCTCTGCCAGCCAAGCTTCATAAACAGGCTGACAAAAATCACGTGCAAACCAGGTACGTCTGGTTTTAAAATTGCTGGCAGCTTGTAACAATGCTCCACGTGCTGCAGAGTATGAAGATTGAAAACGGCTAAGTAACACCTCCGCTGGTGTTCCAATAGCTGCACCGATCTGACTGATCATCATATTTGTAAATGGTTCAAAAGTTGACATTGTACGGCTTGCATCCATCGATTTTACATCGACACCAGGAGGCAGCAGATTAAGCGTTCCCGGACCAACTTCAACATGAGCCAGGTCTTCTGGTGTTACGGCTTCCGCTTGACCATAAGTTGAACTTAGGACATCATTCATATCATCAATATTGTTATTAGTCGTAAAAAACAAAGTATAAAACGATTTAATGATGGCTGCCGTAAGCTCAGCATTAGTATAACGGCTGACTTGCTTCAGTACTTCAATGACTGGCGCCAATATTGGCACACCTCTGTACTGCTCTGGTCGTTCTTCATGTGATATCTGTAAAATATTTGGCTTTCCGCTTACTCTTCCAAAGGCTTCTACCCTCTGCCACTTTAAAAGTGCAGACGGGTTAGTTAAATCAAACGGTACTCTGTTCGCAACCCAATAGGCCACAACAGCTCCGTCTGAATCTATTTCTATACCGTTAATAATACGATTACCATTTTTATTGTTAGTCATTTCAACATCATAATAAGACTGCAAACCATACGAACCACTGCTGTTTGGGTTACAGACCCTACTGGCCTCAAAAAGCTGTACTCTTAAACAATACGGATTATCAGGTACCGGGCTGCGATACTTGATCGCAGCCCACCCGTCACCATCTACAAGATAGCTCATATATGCAATATCCTGCATATCAAAAAAGTTATTCTTTCGATACAAATCACAAGCTGTGCTGTTTGCCCAAAGGTTAAATTCACGAAACGCCTGACGCTGCCACTCTTTAGCTTCCTCTGCAGTCAATCCCAGCAACCTATAATCTATTTTAGGAGAAACCTTAAGACCCGCACCTATAACATTGCTTCGCGAAGTATTAATAGCACTTGAACCAAGCGGAGAATTACATACTAAATCTGCACTACGGTTTCTTAATGTTGCCAAATTTACATCAACATCTGCTTTTGTACTGGATTTCAATGGATTATAGCCACGTAAAGTACTTCGTGTCCTACTGGCGCCGCCTTCTGAATAGCCGCTGTTAATAATTACAGGCACGTGTGCCTTTGTAGTAGGATGCCTAGCCTTAGCCGGTATTGCTTTTTTACGTTTCACCATCATCTATCCTCCTAATCCCGCATAATAACTTGCTTTGTTCGATGTACTCTTGGATACATTGCCTCATCCGTAGTCGCTCCTGCAGCAATAAGATCATTTATTTCTTTTCTTATTTCTGATAAATCAGCTCTTGTCAGCGTTCTATTGCCAATTCTGTAGCTTTGCCCTGCTACCAAAATAGACTGTTCTGCAGACAAATACTGCTTTAACCGTTCATTAAGTACCGTACTCGCCACTAATAATCACCCCTCACACCTTTTCTAATGCAGCCGTAGCCGCCTTTAGGCTTGTTTTTCAGTTTAGATTTTACCGATTGTTCTTTGATTACATTCGGGCTGTTGATCAATTTTTCCAAAGCTTCGAAATCAGGGTTTACGCTTAACATACATGCGAGGTTATAAACCCGCAGATCCAAAGGCTCGTTCCGTTTATCTTTAGCTATATTTACCCACTGATATACTAATACTCCATTTTTCCGACGAGGCTCTTTCGTTTCAGATATGAGGCCTTTAAAATAAAATTCATCGTAGCCGCGAGTTAGCTGTACAGTTACGCTATCACTCTTATCAAGCGGAAAATGAAAATATTTAGGTCCAGGCTCTTCAATCGATAACCGATCCATAACATATTGTTTGCCGCTATCTGTGCCCAACATTACCAGCGGTATCGTATGTCCCCTTACGGTTTTAACCTTAGCGTACTTATGCAATAACGGCACTCCTGGTGTCGATGAACCTTTTATAGCAAAACGCTGCCTTACAAATCGTTTTTTACAGTACGCATAAACTTCTTTCGTGTAGTGACCGCCGGAATCTATAAACGTCCTGGCTACCAAAAGACCCTTACCTGACGCAAAGTGATATTCCTTATCCAGCTGTTCGTCCAGCATATCCCACACTTTAAGTGTATCCGGCACGCCCAAAATAGTGCCCTTTTTTATTCCCCAACATTCTTCAGCTATTCCCCAGCCACAAATCTCATACTCGAGCCTGTTGTCTTGTACGTCAACGGCCGCTGTTAAAAGCAGCACGCCTTCCGGCAGCTCGGCGCCATAGTTTTCACGCCTGCGCATAAACTGCTCATGGCTTTCAAAATTTCCCTTGCGCTCATATGCTTCTCCAAAACGAGTATTAACAACTACTTTTTCACGCTCTGGATCGCCCTGGGCTTCCAACCATTCCTGCATTACATCTGACCAATTCACCCAAGGTGATGCAAAACAGTTAACAAAAAAGCTCCGTACCCCCTTAGCGAGAGCCGAAGCGTTCTGTGCAATATATTTTTGTGCAGCCTGCCGCATTTCAGTTTCTGTAAACCCAAACCCGCAATCTGGGCAACGCCAAATAACTGACTTAACGATAACCTGCCTTGTTCCCTTTTTATCAACAGAACAGTCGTAGTCAGTATGCATATCCCGATGCGTGACTAAATGCCACTCTTTGCATTTTGGGCATTGATGCTGCCACTCTTCCTGAGTCCCTGTTATATACTCATCTTCTATTCGACTGTCTCCAGCATTAGTCGGTGTTGAGAATAGACCCATTACGCTGTCCCAAAATGTAGTCATACGTTTTGCAGCCAAGCTGACCGGATCGCCTTCTGTTCCAGCACTTTTTGGAAAACGATCAACTTCGTCTGCCAGCAGTATTTTTATCGGCTTACTGGCAAGACCGGCTGGACTGTTAGCCCCCGCCATAATCAGCCTGCCGCCAGGGAATTGTTTAGAAAGGATAGTATTGCCGGCATCACGGCTTTTTACGTCTTTAAAAATATCTCTCAATACTTTTGTATCTCTGATCATCGGCGCTATACGTGATTTACTATAGTCCTGTGATGTTTCAATAGTTGGTTGGATCATCATTATTGGTGCGGGGGCCAGATGCGCGAACCGACCAATAACATTGTTCATGATATCGGACTTTCCAACCTGAGATGCGGTCTTTGCAACCACCCTAGTTATGCCTGGTTCAGTAAAAGCATCCATAATGACTTTTTGATACGGAGCACGATTTGTTCGCCATCGCCCAGGCTCTGCAGCAGCTTCGCCAGATATCATCCTATAGCTATCAGCCCATTCCGATACTGTTTGATCAGATAACGGCATTATTGACTGTTTTAAAATTTTCTTAAAAAGTTCAACCGTTTTCTTCATCACTAAATATCTCCGGATCATAATCGCTAAGCTCAGTTAACCTTGACTTAATTTCTTTAGAAAGCTCAGTCATAATAACACTTCTACTATGATTTTCCAATCTAGCGGCCATCTTAGCTGGTATCACCAAAAGCTGGCTGCGCAACTTAGATAACATATCTGTCATAACCCTTTCGACATCTGCCGCATCATGTGAAAGATTTTGCCGTCGTGCCAATTCAAGTTCAGCAAGTTTACGTTTTGCAGCTTCATGCAGTGCTTTTTCAGACCAATAAGCATCTTCATCTTTACCAGAATATTTATTTTCGTAGAACGAAGCTATTGCCATTGTCAAAATGAAGTCGCCTTCTATTTCACGATGCAAAACTTCCTCATTTACCAACTGATTTACGCGTCTTTCGCTGATCCCCAATAATTCGGCAAGCTCTCTTGCAGAGCCACGTTTCAGCATTTTCGCCACGTCTATTTTCACCACCAGTCTACCACCAAGGGAAGGAAATAAGAAAAAATATTTTTTTATCTAAACCTTTTTCGGGGCTCGAAAGACCCTCAAAGAAAGTTATCCACAGAAAGAACCTATGAAAATTCTCCTGAGGATGGACATAAGAAAAGCACCCACTTTAGTGAGTGCTTAATCTTGACTGCTTTTAAACGCTTTATTCCATTTTTCCTTTATTCTTCGCATTTCTTCGTTGTACTTGATCAATAATTCTCTGTCAATATAAAACTCTTCATCAAAAGTGCTCTTCAATGTTCCAACTATTTTTAATAGCATTTTATATATTGAATTAATCTGCCAGGCTCCATTTGATAAGCAATCATATTTACGAAACCTTTGTTCTCCATCTATAATACGAAAACTATCAATAGCCGTGATACCATGCGCTTGTTGAGATAATATATCATATACAAGATCATATACAAGAATTTCTTTTTCTTTTTCGCCATCATAAAATTCAATAGCTTTACACAACTGCCTATTGCTTCCTATATGAATCATATCATGTCTACTAGAATATATCTCATACCATTCTTTTATATTCTTCTTTCTAAACAATATTTTATTTTCAATAAATTCAAATGCTTCTCTTATCTCTAAAATATTACTATTTCTAAGATTGGTTATTATTTCTTCATTTTTTATTTTTTCCTCTTGTGTATCAAGTTTATATTTTTCTTTATTTTCAAGCAAAACTTTATTATACTTATATTTTTTTATATCAGCTACCACAATAATGTATCCAGCTTTATCTCTCACATACTTCTTATCCTTGGTTAAATAACATAATTGCAATGTTATTTCAAACAAAGTTCTCGTTAAAACTTGTGCACTATCAACTCTTCCCTGATAAAACAAAATTGCTATACTATCTAAAATTTTTAACCACTCAACCATATATTTTATAGTAACATCTTTTTCAATTGTTGATTTATTATTAGTTTTATTAAAGCTACTTGTAGATTCTCTAATAAAATCGTGTATTGAGACAAAAAAACTACTGCTTTCATCCATCAACTCATTTGCTAGATCATTGTTCATTTTTACCTATCACCATCCATTTTTAGATGGTTTTATTATACCACAAAAGCCGCTGATCCTTAACCAGATCAACGGCTTTTGTCAATTTCTACACATACATTATAACACGTCAAGTATGTGACATTCTATGACATCTTTTCTAAAAATTTTAATGCTGTAGCATGACATCTATGTACCTGTCGCCAGCTATACCCCAAATCCGCAGCAATAACCTCCCAACGCTGATAATTCAGGTACCGTTTGAACAATATCAGCTGCAACTTCTCGTCGTCAAGCATTTTTATTAGCGCTCTTGTCGCCGCTAGCGCCTCTGTAAGCATCCTAATATCGCTTTGAACAGATACTTCCACGTCAGCCATCTTCGCAACTGTACCGCCCAATTTGTCGTTACTGCTACCGCCCCCAGGCGCCAAACTGTAGACTGGGGTTATCTGCTCTGCCAAATCTCTTAGATCCTGCAGCATTTGCAAATCCGCTTCAAGTTGTTTCTGCCAGACCCATGCATTTTTTAATCTTTCCTTTATTTCGTCCGTAGGCATCGCATCACCCCTCTGTCCGTAAAACATCTGCAGCAATATCTATCGCAGCACTTTCAGATTCGCTCAGCTGATGACCGTACTGCACCTGCCCTAACATACCGATCACGCTCCGAAATCGATTTTCTTTTACACAATTTACCCTGCGGCAGTAAACTTTATTCTCGCTTACCTGACGGCTCCACACGCAGCCCTTACACTTATGTGCCATTCTAATCACGCTCCTTTACTCCAATTGCTCAATTCGTACATAAAGCCCTGGCTGCTCTGACCAAAACTTTTCTGTAATCTCACTTGCTACCTGTGCATCGTCTGTCCAATAGCCGAGCCCAGTCATTACATCCTTAAGCAGCTTAATCATATTATCAGTGTCCGGCTTTGTAATTTTATATTCGCCGTTCTTATGTTTCCCTATAGCTGTATAGCACCATTTAGTCAAAAGCCTTATCGGACCGGTCAGCTTTTTTTCAGGTACATAAGCTGCCAGGTGCGCACTAAACTTCTGCCTGGCATCTTTAAGTGCGTCAGGTTCATAATAGTGTGGCTTACCGTTTACAACATGAACCTTTTTCTGCTGATGCGTAACTGTTGGCAGTTTCATCTGAATAAAGAACTCAATCATCATATGCTCCTCTTTCGTAAGCTTCCCGCCATTCTTGAATCGTAGCCAGCAAATAGTCAGCGCCTTCTTTACTTTCAAGCAATTCCTTTCGGTCAATTGTATTTTTTACGATAAGAGTTCCGTCTGTTTTCATAAAACCAAATTGTAATTTTCCAGCCTTCTCATAACAACGCATAAAGCTATTACCGAATTTTACAACTTCTCCTTTTTCAGTTTCCCAGTATTTACTATTTTTCATTTTTCATTCGCTCCTTTTTCCTTTCGCGCGGTATACCTCTTCCTACAACCGAAAGGAATTTTCCCGCCAAGCCAAGGCGGAAAATCCTTTTGTTGTATAGGAATACAACCTACAATGACTAATCATATATAGATACATCGCGCGCGCGTATATCGCGTATATAATATTAGTGAACATTCACTTAAGGAAAATCTCGATAATCGCTCGACTTTTTCCGATTCGGAAATTCTCGATAATGTTCGAGTTTTTCCAAATTGTCAGAAAACGGCGTCGTGGAAAAACACTCGACTTTTTCCAATTCGGAAAAGGAAAATCATTCGACTTTTTCCGTTTTCCGAACGACTTCTCCATTATTGCTTATTGCAAACATTCCACTTTCTCGAATATGATTCTTCACCGTTTTTTCCGTCACATCTAAATAACTGGCCAGGCTTTTTACTGTCGGAGTCCCACCAAAACTTTCTGCTTCAAAAGCTTTTTGTAATGCTACTATTCGTTCTTTTTTCAAATCATCCGGTGACTTCTTCTTTTTGAAATTCCGCTGCCAGGCTGGTCCCTGCCCGTCGTCAGGTTCAATATCCTTTAGACTTCCAATATCATCAACGTAATGCACAGGATAATTAAACCAAAGATTGATCGGCGGGAACTTCGGAAACTCACGTAGAGTCCCTTCAATGCGCCACGCTGTACGTTGCCGCACCCTCTGTTTGGCCGCCGGAATCGCCGTTTTCACAAGCTCAATATTAGTATTATTGCCAAGCATCTTATGGCAGTATTCCAACAGTACAGCGCTGCTGCACTCGTCATCCTGCGATAAATCCTGTATATAGGCAGGGTAATATCGTTTTAAATACGCCAAGCACTCGGCGCAAATTACTTTATTTTCTTCCTGCTTCAGTAATTCTTCTGTTGGTTCCAGCTCTATCAAATCAAGCAGTGCGTCAGGATCACGGGCAAATACTCCTGACCCTGAAGCTCTGTCCATAGATTTTTTACTGCCTTGGCCACCCTTTGAATGATGGTGGCAGTAGATCACAGCGCAGCCCAGTTCCGTACAAACCTTATCGAACTGATTACAGAAATGCGCCATCTGGTCAGCACTGTTTTCGTCACCGGTGATGATTTTATAAATCGGATCGATAACGATAGCAATATAATTCTTCTTTGCGGCACGCCTGATCAGCTTTGGCGCCAGCTTATCCATCGGAATCGACTTGCCACGCAAATTCCATACATCGATATTAGACAAATTGCTCGGCTCCCACCCCATTGCCGTATAAACATCCTTAAAACGATGCAAACAACTTGCCCTGTCAAGTTCAAGGTTCACATATAAAACTTTACCCTTTGTACAGCTAAAATTAAGCCACTGACGGCCCTCGGCAATCGCGCAGCACAACTCTATCAAAGCATAGCTTTTGCCTGCCTTAGACGGCCCTGCAATGAGCATTTTATGCCCCTGTCGCAATACATTATCAATCAGCGGTTTTGCCAGCTCCGGTAAATTATCCCAAATCTCACTAATGCTTTCCGGTTCCGGAAGATCATCGTTGACCGCCTCAATCCACTCCTGCCATTCTACAAAGCTGGCTTTGCCGATGTTGGTATCAACTAAAAACTGCTTGTGTCCCTGACGCATCACACCCGGCATTCTGCTGAGCCGCGAAGGATTACGGTTTTGGGTATCGATTTCAAGGCCGTTTTTCTTACAAACAGCGTAAAGATAATCAACACGTTTACGATATTCCGCATAGTCTGCTGCATCGATCCTAACAATAGCATGCAGCGACTTTTTCCCTGAATGTACCAGGCAGGCCACCGGCAGTTCCAGTGTCCGGATAATTTCATTCTGCTTGGCTATATCCATCTTGTCCGATTCGACCAGAGCATACCGAAATTCTGTCACATTGTCGTTTTTCACGCCTTTACCATCAAGAGGATTAAAACGTATCCATGCGCCGCACTCAGGGTTATAATCGCCAAGCACCCCGCCGATATCACCCTTACATTTATTAAGCTGCTCAATGAGCTGCCCAGAAGTCCTGTCAGAACAGCCCTTTGATGGTAAATATTTACCGTCTTTTTGCCATGATTCCGTTACATAGCCAACATTTTCCGTACTGTCGAATAAAGTTTCCAGATAAGTTACCAGTTCTTTTACCGGATCCCAGTTTTCCGGGTCCGCTATTTCCTGGCCTTCGATCCAGTTCTTATCGACCAAAACCATATCTTCTTTTTGTCCGATGATATCATCCCATGAAAGTTCATGATCTTCACGCTGCTGTGGCGTCCAGCCGTTATCCTTAGCCATTGCTACGATCGTACCACCCGTTACTGGTGCGCTGGTATCACCTCTGAACGTCTCCCATTTTTTTCGACATTCATTTGCGTAGTATCTTCCAGCATCTCGCCGGCTCCAATCATCCCACACGCTCACGCTGTAACCTTCTGCTTTCAACGCCATGCCAATATTGACCCACTCCTGATAATCAAGAACGCTCGGATCGATATAATCAAGCAGCGGCAGCAAATCCAATTTATTCTCCATGATGTTCTCCTTTATTCAGGCTTGTAAATCCGTGGATCAATGCCTGCCGGAATACGCCAGCCACCGGCAGCAATCCTGTCTATCAGTTTCTTGGCATGTTCGAAAGACCAGATACCGACATGCCGGAACCCACGACCCTCTAAAAACCGGATCTGTTTCGGTGTCGTTAATCCTTCATTCCTGCGTTTATCCAAACGATCAAGTATTTTCGCAGCTTTACCGGCATTATCGATCTCATCCGGATTTATACCAAACTTCTCTAATGTTTTAAGTTGCTTTTCACTGGCCGGGCTCATTTCCCAACCGAATGCTGGTACATAGCTTGACAGATCCTCTGCTTGGATACTCATTTCAAACTGCAGTGGATCCACCAGTTTACGCTTACGCTGTTTCATTGCTGCCAACTGTTTCGCCAAAGCTTCTTCCCGCTGGGCAACAACATCTTCAGAAGCCTGCTTTTCCACTGCTTCCAAATCTAACGGACATGCTGCGTCCTGTAATGTTTCAGTCATAGCTCTGGCCACATCTTCATTTGTCGCAATCAAATGCGCCGGTCGGCACAGTTCATGGCGTTCTGTATGCCAAAGAAAATCCAGTAGCAGCAGTTCTTTTTTATCTGGCGCCAATCTGGTACCGCGGCCCACCATCTGACAATATAAACTTCTTACTTTCGTCGGCCTTAATACAACAATACAATCAACCGCCGGGCAGTCCCAGCCTTCTGTCAAAAGCATTGAATTACAAAGTACGTTATATTTACCGGTTTCAAAATCACTCAGCACCTTTGCGCGATCATCGCTGTTACCATTTACTTCGGCAGCGCTGAAACCGATACCATTCAAAATATCCCTAAACTTTTGGCTGGTCTTGACAAGTGGTAAAAAAACTACAGTCTTTCTATCCATACAAATTTTAGCCATTTCCTCAGCAATCTGATTCAGATATGGATCGAGAGCCGTTCCCAGATCGCTGGTCTTAAAATCACCGGCCTGGGTCCCGACACCTGTCAAATCTAATTTCAGAGGAATAGTCTGAGCCTTGATAGGTGACAGATAACCTTCTTTGATAGCTTTAGGCAGCGTATATTCATAAGCAAGGCTCTCAAAACATTGCCCTAAATTACGCATATCGCCTCTGTCAGGCGTTGCAGTAACACCAAGCACCTTAGCGCTGTCAAAATGTTCCAGCACCTTCTGATAGCTATCTGAAAGTACATGATGTGCTTCGTCGACGATGATCGTATCGAAAAAATCCTTTGCAAATCCGTTTAACCGCTTCTCGCGCATCAGCGTCTGGACAGAACCTACTACCACACGATACCAACTTCCCATACAGGTATATTCAGCTTTTTCCATAGCCGATTTTAAACCTGTAGCCTGCTCGATTTTGTCACAGGCCTGCTGCAGCAGTTCAAAACGGTGCGCTAAGATCAGTACCCGGTCACCTTGTTTAACCTGTTCCTCTGTAACCTTTGCAAAGACTATAGTTTTACCGCACCCGGTCGGCAATACCAACAGGGTGCGGTTTATTCCTTTATTCCACTCGTCAAAAATAGCCTGTTTAGCTTCTTCCTGATATGGACGCAGCTGCATTAGAAAGCTCCGGGCCGAAACGCAGGAGCGGCCTGCGGTTGTCCTTGATATAAGTTTTGTTGCTGCGGTGCTGCCGCAGTAGGTGCTGTTGCCGCTGTATTTTCAGGATCATAAAAGCGTTTAATTTCGTTATACTGCTTACCATCGTGCATGCGGATACCGATCTTGGCCCTGCCCTTTCGACCAACTACCCGCGGCCAATCCATTTTCAAAGGTTCACCATGCTTTTTTAGCCCAATACCGATAAAGAAAGCTGAAATCATGCCTTCCGTCCGAGAATGTAAGAACAAGTTATGCCTGATGCGGGCTTCGCCTTCTGGTGTTTCAACTACCAAAGTTATTACAGCTTTATTGCAGGGCGGTAACTTTTCGCTGCCTTCATGACGGGTACGTTGGAACTCTAATACCTTAAATTCATAATCACCTTCCGGCAGAATGATAAAACCGGCGCTCTCCTTTTCGATAGTATCGTCCCAACCTAATTCTCTTTCTTCTACGGGTACTGCTTGTCCTAATTGTTCAAATGCCATTATTTTATTCTCCTTTATTTGTTAAATATTATTTAAACTACATTGAGTTCTCTAAACTTAAAAAGGTATCTCCCTGTTCTCTTTGATCAAAGCAAAGACATTGGGCCAGGCTCCTATCAAACAACCCTGTACAAAATCCTCTGCATAATTTTCAAAAGGTGTTCCCTCGGGATAATAGCCACGCTGGGCCACAACCTTTTGAATTTCTGCAAGCGTTACACCTTCCGACGCCATTAAATCAGCCAATGCTTTTGGCACATAACTTGGAATTACTTTTGGCGTTTGTACAGCCACTGTATCACCTGATGCTGTTACAGGGATAAGCGCCGGATCTACAGATATTAGCCCAGAAGGTGTATCTATAATTGCAGTGGCACTAGCAACCGGTGCCGCAAGCGTTTCCGGTTGCATTACAACTGGCTGTAACACAGGCTGCAAAGCTTCCGTATTGGAATAGACTAGGCAGCCACGAATACTTTTAAAATCAAAGGGCAATTCTTCCGGTAGATCCTGTCTGTTCTTCGCATCCCAGTTAGGATGATGTGTCGTATACATCACCCGCTCACCACCGGCGGCCTTGCATTTCTTCCCGTCCTTATCCTGTGCGATCACGATAGTCTTATAGTTGGCAAACAGCAGCATATCAGCCCACTCTTTGACCAGTGGAGCAGTCTGCGATGAAGTCTTTTTGCCAAGCTTCAGCTCATACCGGTCAAAACTTCCACCTTCATTAGGCAATTCAAACTTACGCATCTGCATATGTGCTGTTAAAACAACATTGATCCCAATCTCGATCACATCAGAAAGCAGATTTAAAAAGCGTCCAAATTCTTCTCTTACAAAAATATAGCCACTGCCATAACCAAAATCCTCGATCCCATTTTTGCCATTTTTAGCACATACATGACCCACGCAAAGCTGTTCTGCCCAGTCAATCGTATCAATAACCAATGTTTTACAGCAGGTCGGATTTTTGATAACCTCTCTAACCTCATCCAGTAACATCGTCCAAGAAGTCGGCGCCGGTAATCTGGCAACATCATAGACATTCGTACTGCCTTCGGTATCGATAAACAGCGGATCCGGAAAATCAGCGGCAAAAGTAGTTTTGCCAATACCTTCAGGACCATAAACTACAACTTTTTGCGGCTTTACAATCAGCCCTCTGGTAATTTGAAACTTCATCAAAACTCACCTTTCTTCCATGTTTTTGCGCCTTCATCTGGAAGGCTGTTATCTTCTTTAACATAACCATCTTCGATAATGACCGAACACTCTTTGCCACTGCTGACACGTGTAGCGATTACCTGCAGCTGTTCCTGTTCCAGCCATTTACCAAATTCATTTAAAGTATCCTGATCCATCTGCTCCAGCTTATCCATGAGCACAAAACCACAGTTCGGATTCAATTTGCGGACAATAGCAGTAGCTACTTTAAGCTGCTCACTGCCGCTCATGTTATCCCACTTATTCCCACGATAAATCAGCTCACCATTTTCAACAGACAATTCCGGCAGCGGCAAGTCTGCGTTTTCCAACAACTTTAAGCGCTGCTCTCTAATATCTTCGATTGATTTTGTCAGTTCATCATATTGCTGACTATATTCTTCAGCTTCGATCTCAGCCTTTTCCTTGTCCATATTGGCCCTGATTTTAATATTCAGGCGGTCTATGTCAGAGATATTCGCTTCCAGTTCTGCCGTACTTTCATCCTGTAAATCTGCGGCCGACTTACGGGCAACCGAAACTGCAGCCTCAGCTTCTTCAAGCCGGTTTTTCGCTTCGTCAAAAGCAATCTGCGCTTTAGCTAATTCTTCTTCATACTGCCGGCACATTTGCCGCTTGCGCTGATTTTCGCCGTTCCTGGCAAGTATCGTCTGCTGCTGCCTAATTAGATCAGCTGCAGAAACGAGTTCTTTCGGAACATCCGGATACATTTCAAGCTCAGCAGCATACTTTTTCTTTTGGTCAGCAATGCGCCCAACTTCATATCGCCTGTTATAAATTCTTTGTTCTTCAGCATCTAACTGGTAAAGTTTTTCCCCGATCCCGATTATCTGCAAAAGAACATTGGCCTTTTCTTTATTATTTGCATTCAAAAATTTTGGCAGGTCTAAAGCAAGTTGTGCTACAAACTCATTTAAAATCTGCTGGCCGCCTTTATTCCCCTGCGGGTCTATGACCTTTAAGCTACCATTGACGCCTTTTCGCTCAACGATAAGCCCATTAGATAACTCTATATGTAGAATTGGAGGAGTAACAGATCCTTGGCGCTGTGGCTCTGAAGGCTTGTATCTTTCCCCACCGAGTGCCCATGCAATAGCATCTAGAACGCTGGTTTTGCCCTGACCATTTTTACCGCCAAGAATAGTCAAGCCATTTGCTGAAGGCACTAATTTTACCGCTTTAATTCTTTTAACATTTTCAAGTTCAAGACTGTTAATTTTTACTGTCATTGAAATAGCTCCTTTTCTTTTTTCAGCCACCATATAAGCGTAGAACGCTTAACTCCTATGATGATTGCTGCTTTTCTAACGGAACACCCTTGTTCTATTAAACTTTTAGCTTGCGCAATAAGCTCAATACGTTCTGCTTTTGATCTGTAATTGGCTGTTTCTCGTGGCATAACTTTTGCTAAAGCTAAATCTGTATCAACGCTGTTTACTATAGCTATGTATAGAGCTGCATAATTCTCAACAGGAAAATTTAAACCGTAATTCATTGTCAATCCTTCCACTTATGCTATAATGTAGACAATACAGGTTGTTCACTGCAAAATGTATTAACCTTTGAGCCATCGAAGTTGCCGCTTCGATGGCTCTTTTCTTTTAATTCATTCCGGCAACTTTGCACCAGAGCCATATGCCTGCAAACACACCAAACCATGTTCCAACAGCAATCACAGCAATTTGACAACATAACTCTTTCCACATCTCACCACGCCCTTTCTAAAAACATTCCCAAAATAATCAGTGATGCTGCTATCAGAATCTTAGGGAAAATTTCACTCTCAGCAAAAAAGTACCAAATATAAATCCCTAGTGTTTTCATAATGCATCCCCCCCAACAGCTCTTTTGTCCTTTTCCGCAGCATTAACCATAGCTGTCAGATGAGCTAAGTCATCAAACGAATAACCATTATTCCCCAACTCGAGTTCTAAAGATGCCATGCCGCTATTAAAAGACTTTAGAGATTCAATTAAATCCTCTAAAATATACGCTGGAATTTTACCAGAGACAGCCTGAATCGCTTTAGCGTATGCGTTTAAGCTTTCCAGCTGTGTATATCTGTCTGATATCAAATTAAATATTTTCTTGGGCAGTTGTTCCGGCATTATCTATTTCACCCCCTTTCGCATCAAATTCAATCGATCTAAATACCCGCCGTTATCCTGGCGTGTCTGCTTAGAAATAATAACTGGGCATTTTAATTTTTGTAATTTTTTCTGCCGAAGTTCGATTTGTTCATTAAAATAACGATCAGCACCTTCGACTTCGATTTTATGTCGCTGTCCTATCTTGACCGCTGGTAATGTTCCATCTCGGCACATTGCATAAACGGTAGAATATGCAAGTCCACGAGAATTAGCATATTCTTTAATTCCTGCGAACTTCATATGTTAGCCTCCTTTCCATTTTCGCTTTTAAAGCGACTTATAGGGTAAAAAAATATCGACAAGAGTTTCTTTATCAATTTCTAAAATCTCGCCAATACGCTCAGCCTCATCTGTACCAAATTTACCGCGTTTCATGCGTAGTTGCATAGTACGTTCTGACCAATTGAGCCTTTTGGCTAATTCTTTTTGAGTAAATCCCTTTTCTGCCATTGCTCCTTTTAGTTTCGCAATATTCAAATAGGTCACCCCCCTTTTTTCGCTTTTCAAGTTATTTTTATTCTACATTCACTTTATTCGCCTGTCAAGTTATTTTTAAAAAAGAAAACGTAAATTTTATTGCTTTTGAAGTTATTTCGTGATACTATTTGATTATAGACTTTACTCCGCAAGAAGGTGAAAAAATGACTAAAGGCGAAAAACTATACATAGCTCGACAAGATAAAGGCTATACTAGAACAGAAGTTGCAAAGCTCACTGGTATAAATGATAAATTGTTATTCAAATACGAGAAAGATATTATCACCAATATTCCTCTCGATAATCTAGAAGAATTGTGTAAATTGTATAATATTAGCCCCGCCTATGTCGTTGGTTGGGAAGATGCTCCTGAATCAAAAATTCCCAATTATCCTAATATTTTCCCAATAGAAAGAAAAAAGGTTCCCCTTCTCGGCAAAATCGCCTGCGGAAAACCTATACTGTCAGAAGAAATTTTTGACGGCTATGTACAATGCAATGGTAATGTGCACGCTGATTTCTGCTTAAGAGCTGAAGGGGATAGCATGATAGGAGCACGTATATATGATGGCGATATCGTTTTCATCAAGCAGCAGCCTGAGGTTGAAAACGGTGAAATAGCAGCAGTATCTATTGATGATGCGGTCACCTTAAAAAGAGTTTATTTCGGAGACGATTACGTTGAACTAAAACCGGAAAATCCAACCCATAAAATACTTCGCTTCAGCAAAACTGAAATAGAACAATTCCGAATTATTGGTAAAGCTATTGCATTTCAGGGGGATATTGTTTAAAAAGTTTACATTTTTTCACACAAATACATATTGACAAACAAGGGTCTGTAACAGTATAATGTAGTCACAAGCTAATTATTGATGTCTTACCCTTGACAGTAAGCACTCCATTTGTCCGGAGATTGCCGAACTCAAGGGCTTTTTATTTTAGTTTCATATGCAATTTATCGCTTAATGCTTTTCATTGTAAAAAAATTTATATTAGAAGACCTTGAATCACGCTCCAACAACACACCAGTCCCTCAAAAGCGCAAAAAAGGATCCACACCCACAAACCTTCTCTCATTCAATGTCGCAGGAGTAACATTTGAAAACCGGCAGGCTCTTATAAAAAAATAGTAGCTGAAACTCATACCAAGGAGACTTTTTTATTCTAACTTTATTGCAGATTTATTGCAGATTTATTGCAGATTTATTGC